>OCTX012261828.1_pt1 | contig 31319 bp, 26 predicted proteins | sample 1539691 | NCBI WGS metagenome assembly OCTX01 (sample SAMN02144231, study PRJEB22623) | gut metagenome | biome: sheep rumen | host: Ovis aries | place: New Zealand
CTGTGCGCGTCTGCGATCCGCCGGAGGCTACAACTCAGTCGGGGATTGTCACCCGCTACTGAGTCATACTTGATATTCCCACCGCCTATATAGGCGGGGGACACCCCGAGTGAGTTGTATGCGGAGAGGGAATATCAGGATAAATCCCTGTCCATTCTGCCATTTGCTATAGGAAATTTTGCAAAATTCAGCTACAATAGGTATTGCTCCGCTTTAGCTGCACGATGAAGAGCGACAGCTTGCAGTGCGGCTTTGGAGTACATTTTCTTCTATATCATAGCAGGAGGTATGTCATGGGAGTTTTAACCGGGCTTGAACCCAGCAGTGTCTTTCAGTTTTTTGAGGAGATCGCCGCGATCCCTCATCCGTCTTATCACGAAAAGCAGATCAGTGATTATCTGGTCGATTTTGCGAAGAAGCGGGGACTGGAATGGTACCAGGATGCCCTGTACAATGTGATTATTATAAAGGAAGCAACACCGGGATCCGAAAATGCAGAGCCTATCATTCTGCAGGGCCATATGGATATGGTGGCAGAGAAGAATCCCGGCTGCCCAAAGGATATGTTTACCGAAGGCCTTGACCTGGGCGTTGACGGGGACTATGTCTATGCAAAGGATACGACCCTGGGCGGTGACGACGGTATTGCAGTTGCCTATGCCCTGGCCATCCTGGATGATGACACGCTGAAGCATCCGCGCATCGAGTTTGTATGTACCGTTTCCGAGGAAGTCGGAATGGATGGTGCCCATGCACTGGATGTTTCTCCGTTAAAGGGACACCTGCTCCTCAATCTGGATTCCGAGAGTGAGGGCAGCGTTCTTGCCGGCTGTGCCGGCGGCGGTGGCGTACACATCGATCTTCCGGTGGAAAGAGAGGCAGATGCATCTGCCCTTGGCGGGTATGAAAGAGTCCTGCTTACCATCGGCGGTCTTTGCGGTGGTCATTCCGGCACGGAGATCGACAAGGGCCATGCCAGCTCGACTATGATCATGGCGCGGATTCTCAGGGAGGCTGCAGCTACGACGGATGTTCGTCTGGTATCTCTGGAGAGCGGCAGCAAGGACAATGCCATCCCGCGTGAGGCAAAGGCTGTTCTGTATGTCCGTGATTACGTGATCTTTGAACAGCTGGTCAACAGCCTTGAGGCAGAGATCCGCGAGGAGTACATCTCTGCAGGCGAGAACGTGACCTTTGAGCTGACCGATACCGGCTGTATCCGGGATGCACGCAGCTTTGCACCCATCAGTGCAGAGGATGTGGCTACTCTTGCGGAAGCTGGTTTCCCGGCTGCCGACCAGGCACCGCTCACAAAAGAGAGCATGTCTGCTGTTATTACCATGCTGACGGCCCTTCCGAATGGTGTCATCCGCATGAGCATGGATATTCCCGGACTTGTAGAGACCTCGCTGAACCTGGGCATCTGCAGCCTGAAGAAAGATAAGCTGCACCTGGTACTTTCGGTCAGAAGCTCTGTAGGAACGGCCTTTACCGATCTTACCGGAAGACTGCACTGGATCGCCGAGCATCTGGGCGCTGATTTCTCCATTACCGGTGCATATCCCGCCTGGGAGTTTGTCCGCACTTCCGCCTTCCGTGACCGGCTGGTGGAGATCTACCGGGAGCTCTTTGGAAAAGAGCTGAAGGTCGCAACGATCCATGCAGGTGTCGAGTGTGGTCTGCTGGCCGACAAGATCCCGGGGCTTGACGCCGTTTCCATGGGACCGGAGATCCTGGATATCCATACCCCCAGGGAAAGACTTTCCATCTCCTCCACGGCACGGATGTACACCTACATCCGCCGGATCATCGAGGATGCTGCGGAAGCAGGAAAATAAGCCGTTTTGCAGGGCAGGGAACTGGCGCCAGAGTTATTAAAAATCTGCCGCCGATTCCCGAAGATTTTCCTTGTCATACAAGAAGTACTGTGATACAATATTCCCGCTGTTTACAAAGCACGCGTGGTGATTTCGGGGGTGGTGCCTTCATACGGTTCCCCCAGAAGAAGAACCCCGCGGAAGTTTAAAACCAAAAAAGGAGAGTAACAAAATGAGCGTAATTTCTATGAAACAGCTGCTTGAAGCCGGTGTACATTTCGGACACCTCACCAGAAGATGGAACCCCAAGATGGCTCCGTACATCTACACAGAGCGTAACGGCATCTACATCATCGACCTGCAGAAGTCTGTCGGCATGGTTGACGATGCATATCATGCTGTTGCTGACATCGTAGCAGACGGCGGACGCATCCTGTTTGTCGGCACCAAGAAGCAGGCACAGGACACCATCCGTACCGAGGCTGAGCGCTGCGGCGAGTTCTATGTCAACGAGAGATGGCTCGGCGGTATGCTGACCAACTTCAAGACTGTCCAGACCCGTATCGCAAGACTCAAAGAGATCGAGAAGATGGAAGAGGACGGCGTCTTCGAAGTTCTTCCGAAGAAAGAAGTCATGGCTCTGAAGAAGGAGCAGGAGAAGCTGCAGAAGAACCTTGGCGGTATCAAGGAGATGAAGAGACTTCCCGATGCCATCTTTGTTGTTGATCCCAAGAAGGAGCACATCTGCGTACAGGAGGCTCATACCCTTGGCATCACTCTGATCGGTATCTGCGATACCAACTGCGATCCGGAAGAGCTTGACTATGTCATCCCGGGCAACGATGATGCGATCCGTGCCGTAAAACTTCTGGTTTCCAAGATGGCGGACGCTGTTGTTGAGGCAAAGCAGGGCGCAGCAAACGAGACCTCTGATGACGAGGCAGCTGAGGCTGCAGCAGAGGCTTCCATCGACGCTGAGTAATTCATAATTGGATAAAGGGCGGGTGCGGGAGTTGCTCTGCAACGCAGCATCCGCTTTTATAGATTGAAATTAAAAATGTAAACAGGAGGAAAAAGAGATGGCAATTACAGCAGCTCAGGTAAAAGAGTTAAGAGAGATTACCGGTGCCGGCATGATGGACTGCAAGAAGGCCCTGACCGCTACCGATGGAGATATCGATAAGGCAGTAGAGTTCCTCAGAGAGAACGGAAAGGCCACCGCACAGAAGAAGGCCGGCCGTATCGCTGCAGAGGGTATCGTCATGATCTGCGAGGCAGAGGACAGCAAGAAGGCTGTTGCTGTCGAGGTCAACTCCGAGACCGACTTCGTTGCAAAGAATGAGAAGTTCCGCACCTATGTTGCACAGGTTGCTGCACAGGCTCTGGAGACAGAGGCAGCTGATATCGATGCATTCCTGGCTGAGCCCTGGAAGTATGAGGAAGGCAAGACCGTCAAGGACGCTCTTGATTCCGAGATCGCTGTTATCGGTGAGAACATGCACATCCGCCGCTTCGGCAAGCTCTGCGAGGAGAACGGCTTTGTTGCAGCTTACACCCATATGGATGGAAAGATCGGTGTCCTGGTCGATGTCGAGACCGACGTTGTCAACGACGAGATCAAAGAGATGGGCAAGAACATCGCTATGCAGGCTGCAGCTATGAGACCGCAGTACACCTGCAGCAGCGAGATCTCCGCTGACTACATCGAGAAGGAGAAAGAGATCCTTCGTGCAGCAATCATGAATGATCCGAAGGAGTCCCAGAAGCCCGCAAAGGTTATCGACGGCATCGTTATGGGCCGTGTCAACAAGGAGCTCAAGGAGATCGTTCTCCTGGATCAGGTCTACGTAAAGGCTGAGGACGGCAAGCAGTCCGTTGCCAAGTACGTCGAGCAGGTAGCAAAGGCCAATGGCGCCAAGATCGCCATCAAGGGCTTTGTCCGCTTTGAGACCGGCGAGGGCCTTGAGAAGAAGAACGAGGACTTCGCAGCAGAGGTTGCAGCTCAGGCCAGCAAGTAATTCCTGCAGATCCTAAAAGCTGAACAAAACAAAAAACAAAAGGCGTTCCCTATACCGGTCATCCGGCGTGGGGGACGCCTTTTCGATATCTGCGTTGAATAATAAGAGGCAGTGCTTTATACAAAGTGAAAATTATTCATGTTTCAAATGAAGAACCTTTAACGAAACCGGTTTACTTTTTCGCCTCATCCGCTATAATAATGTTCATTGAATTTTCCTAATGTGATGCATGAAGAAAATTGTACATATAGGTGGAAAGGCATCTGTCTTTCCACCTGCAAAAAATAGAGATGAGGAGTCAGGAACAGATGAACAACACAGTTGAGATCAGATGGCATGGGCGCGGCGGACAGGGCGCCAAGACGGCCGCTCTGCTGCTGGCAGATGTCGCTTTTCAGACCGGCCAGAATGTACAGGGCTTTCCGGAGTATGGCCCGGAGCGGATGGGCGCTCCGATCACGGCGTTCAACCGGATCAGCAAGGACAAGATCCGTGTGCATTCCAATATTTACTATCCGGATTTTGTGGTAGTCGTGGATGAGACTCTTCTTCATTCCGTCGATGTGACCGACGGCCTGAAGGAGGAGGGCGCGATCATCGTCAACACATCAAAAACACCGGATGAGATCCGCCCGCTGCTTCGCGGCTATAACGGCGGCGTCTACACGGTCGATGCCAGAGCGATCTCCGAGGAGGCGCTTGGCCGTTATTTCCCGAATACCCCAATGCTTGCGGCAACCGTCGCGGTGAGCAAGGTCATGGACGGGGATGTGTTTATCGCCAACATGGAAGAGTCCTTCCGCCATAAATTTGCAAAGAAGCCGGAAGTCATCGAGGGCAACATGAAGGCTCTCCGCATGGCCTTTGCGGCAGTAGGAGGAAACGTCTGATGCGTACGGATATCACAAAGATCAATGAGAAATCGACGTATAAAGAGCTGACCGAGGGTATGATGATCTTCGCCGGCGGAACGGCAAAACTGTTCAACACCGGAGAGTGGAGGACCAATACGCCGGTCATGGACTGGGAAAAATGCAAGCAGTGCCTGCTGTGCTGTCCGGTATGCCCGGATGCCTGCATTCCGTTTAAGGACGGAAAACGGCTCGACTTTGACTATGACCACTGCAAGGGATGCGGGATCTGTGCCAGTGTCTGCCGGTTTGGCGCTATCACGATGAAGGAGGGAATTGAGCCATGAGTGTAAAGAGTATCAAGGACCGTATGTCCGGAAATGAGGCGGTGGCCTATGCGATCCGCCAGGTTAATCCGGATGTTATGCCTGCCTTCCCCATCACACCGTCCACCGAGATCCCCCAGATGGTCTCGACCTTTGTAGCAAACGGCCAGGTCGATACGGAGTTTATTCCTGTGGAGTCCGAGCACTCCGCCATGTCCGCCGCGATCGGCGCGGAGGCTGCCGGCGCGAGAACAATGACGGCTACATCCTCTGCCGGACTGGCACTGATGTGGGAGGAGCTGCTTCTGGCTGCTTCCAACCGTCTGCCCATCGTCCTTACACTGGTCAACCGGACCCTGTCCGGCCCCATCAACATCAACTGCGACCACACCGACGGTATGGGCGCCAGGGATACGGGCTGGATCCAGATCTACTCCGAGGACAACCAGGAGGCCTATGACAACTACATCCAGGCATTCCCGATTGCCGAGGACAGCCGCGTGCATCTGCCGGTCATGATCTGCCAGGATGGTTTCATCACCAGCCATGCTGTGCAGAATATCGAGCTGCTTCCCGATGATGCGGTCAAGGGATTTGTCGGTACCTATGAACCCGAAGAGTTCCTGCTGAACCCGGGCAAGCCGGTCGCTGTTGGTCCGTATTCTGTTTCCAACTACGCGATGGAAGCCAGACGTGCCCAGGAAGAGGCCATGGAGAATGCCAGAGAGGTGATCCTCGAGGTGGCCAAAAGGTACGAGGAGCTTTCCGGCAGAAAATATAGCTTTTTCGAAGAGTACCGCACCGAGGATGCCGATTATATCATGCTGATCATGGGATCCGCAGCAGGAACCGCCAAGGAGGCCGTTGACCGGATGCGTGAAGCCGGCCGCAAGGTGGGCGTGATCAAGCTCCGCGTGTTCCGACCCTTCCCGGAGGAGGCGCTGGCAGAGGCGCTGAAGAACTGCAAGGCAGTCGCTGTCATGGACCGCTGCGAGAGCTACAACGGCTGCTCCGGCCCGCTTGGCAGCGAGGTCACGGCGGCACTGTTCCGGAGCAAGGTACAGATCGAGGCAGTCAATTACATCTATGGTCTGGCTGGCCGGGATTTCACGGTAGAGCATACAGAGGCTGTTTTCGATGAGCTGAGAGGTCTCGTCGAGGAGGGCAAAGAAGTCCGGCAGCATACCTATATCGGATTGAGAGAGTAAGGACGGTACATACACATGAGTGATTTCAGTTTAAAAACAATGCTGGCCCGGCCGGAGAGACTTGCGCCCGGCCACAGGATGTGTGCAGGCTGCGGAGCAACCATCGGTGTACGTGCCGTACTTCGTGCCCTGGAGGAAAATGATCATGCCGTGATCGGCAATGCCACCGGATGTCTGGAGGTCTCCTCCTTCATGTATCCCTACACGGCATGGGAGGACAGCTATATCCACAACGCCTTCGAGAATGCCGGCGCAACGCTCAGCGGCGTTGAGACCGCCTACAAGGTGTTGAAGAAAAAGGGAAAGCTGGGAGAGAAGGACACCTTCAAGTTCATCACCTTTGGCGGTGACGGCGGAACCTATGACATCGGCTTCCAGTCTTTGTCCGGCGCCATGGAGCGCGGACATGACATGGTTTATGTCTGCTATGATAACGGCGCTTACATGAACACCGGTATTCAGCGGTCCTCCGCGACTCCCATGTACGCCGACACCACCACGACTCCGGCCGGAACACAGTCTGCCGGTAAGGTGCAGTACAGAAAGGATCTGGCTGCGATCATCGCTGATCATTATGTACCGTATGTGGCACAGACGACCCTTACCAGAGATTTCAAGGATCTGCACCGCAAGGCCCATCAGGCGATCTACACTGAAGGCGCAGCCTTCCTGAACATGATGACACCCTGTCCCCGCGGATGGCGTTATGAGACCTCGGAGATCATGGAGATCTGCCGCCTGGCGGTGGAGACCTGCTACTGGCCGCTGTTTGAGGTGGATCATGGGCAGTGGAAGCTCAGCTACACACCAAAGAACAAGCTGCCGATCGAAGAGTTCCTTCGTCCGCAGGGAAGATTTAAACATCTGTTCAAACCGGAAAACGAGCATCTGATCGGTCTGTTCCAGGCGGAGGTCGACAAGCGCTGGGAGGATCTGCAGTACCGCTGCGCCAGATAAGGCATAGGGGGATGGCATAACAGATGACACTTCTTCAATATCAGGTATTCAAGACCGTATCGGACATGGGCAGCTTTCACAAGGCTGCCGATGTCCTCGGCCTGACTCCTTCCGCTATCAGCCACGCCATCGCAGCTCTGGAAAAAGAGCTCGGCTTTGCCGTACTCACCAGAGGAAAGAATGGGGTGGCATTGACCAATTATGGGGAGCATATCCTTCCCTACATCAATGCAGTTCTGAACAGTGACGAAAGCCTGCAGCAGGTGGTCATGGAGTACAAGGGACTAAAGGCAGGAAAGGTCAAGGTGGGCGTGTTTTCCAGCGTCTGCACCAACTTCATGCCCTCCGTGATCCGCTCCTTTGCCGAGCGGTATCCGGCCATCCGGATCGAAGTCTTTCAGGGGACCTACGATGAGGTCCGCTACTGGATCAAAAACGGCGTAGTGGATTTCGGCTTTCTGTCAAGCTCCAGCTGCGGCGATCTGCAGTTCGAGCCCTTCTACCGCGATCCGCTGCTTTGCATCGTGCCGAAGGATTTTCAGAAAAGTGAAGCAACAGAAACCATCAGCATCCGGGAGATGAGCGGCCATCATTTCGTGGCCCAGCGGGAATCCACGGACGCGGATATCGTCAATTACCTGAAGGCAAACCATCTGGAGATCCAGACAAATTACCATGTAGTCGACGACCTGTCGACTATCGCGATGGTTGCCGGCGGCTTTGGGATCTGCATCATGCCCGAGCTGGTCATGAACGACATCCCCTATGAGGTGGGGCGCTACCGCATGGATCCCGACGCGAGCCGGATCATCGGCCTGGCCTGCCTCAACCAGGATATGATGGCGCCTGCCGTGCGGACGCTGTACCAGCACATCCTGCAGGAATTTACAAATATCGGGCCGGAGACACTATAACGGTTCCAGGGGAGGCCCTTTGCGGGAGACACCAGATTCCATCGTTTCTGGCGATGCGTTCCATGAAGGAATAATGCTGCAGAATCCAACTGCAGAAAATAAATGGCCCCTGCTTTCCGCGCCTTTACAGACGGGAGAGCAGGGGCGTTATTGTGTCAAACTTTTGGAATAGTGCCGCCTGTTCGAACATCATCCGGAAGAGCGGTGCACCGCGCCGTTGTTGTCCGGAAGTTGTCAAAATTGCGCGGGAGAGCAGAAGATAGCAGAAATATTCTGACAATAATAAATTTTAATAAAAAAATTCGCAAAACTACTTGACAAAATCGCACCTCTTCTGTATCATATAATCATCAACAAGATAACTTTTAGAGAGAAGAGTTCCTGACAGAATAATTTAGAAGAACGATCGCATTTAGAAGAGAAAACTTTCCGAAGTAAGAAGCTTTCGAAAGAGAATGAATTCCGAAGGAGGTAAAATCCTAAATTCCAGGAACGAAAAGATCCTCTGAACGACAGAGGCGCAGGTATTCTCGAACACCAGAAAAGTTATCTTGAGCACATACAATTTCATAGAAAGGAGGTTATAAAGTGAAACTACTGGAACTTCATTAAAGGGGCTGTCGGATGACGAGAAAATCTGACAGCCCTTCAATTTTGCTCTTTTCTGCGGTTGACAATTCGAAAAATGGCTTTATATCTAGTATTTAATCTGGAAATCATATTATTAGATTAGAAAATAATCCCGGCGCAGCCAGACTGACGCCGTTTTTTTATGCTGTTTTTTGCCGCAACGCACATCATATCTGTTATACTGGTCTGGAATGCACAGGTGACCGGCAGCTATTAAATGCGGCCTGGCACCTTCCACCGCGCAGCTTTGGCTGCGTGATCCGTTCCGTACGTGCCTGGGTCAGGATATGCAGCCAATCGGTTGTCTGCCAGGTGCAGCGGAGCCAGAAAGATGAATGGGCAGGAAATAAAAGATGAAAATGAAAAAGTTGATGATGCTGCTGTTGGGCACAGTTTTTACAGGTGCGCTGATTTCCGCCTGCGCGGAGGCGGAGCCTGTCTATCCGGAAGCTCCGGAGACGGTGATCATCGAGGAGGCGGAAGAGACCGGGGAGACGGAGACGGCTGCAGAAGCCGGTGAAGAGACTGTCGGGACAGAAGATCAGGGAGAGACCGGAGAAACCGCGGAGGCTGCAGGAACGGTCACGGATCCAGGCAGCGTCAATACAGGCAGCTATGAGCAGACCTCGGAAGAATATGCGTACTTTTCTCTGGATCAGGTGCCCGCATACAATGGCACCCAGGTGATCCCCGTCCATGAGGGCATGCCGTTCTTCACCGAGGAGGAGCTGGATGCGGCAAGGGAATCCTATGAATATTACGAGGCACTGGATGATCTGGGCCGGTGCGTGTTTGCCCAGGCCAGCGCAGGGACGGATACACTGCCCACAAGGGAGAGGGGAGACATCCATACGGTCAGACCCTCCGGCTGGCAGAAAAACTGCAAATGGGAGCGGTGCCACCTCATCGCACATTCCATTACCGGCGAGGATGCCAACGAGCGGAACCTGATCACCGGAACCCATGCCATGAACGAGGCCATGCAGGTCTATGAGGTGAGGATCACCAACTATATCAAGGACAATCCTGATGCCCATGTCCTTTACCGGGTGACACCCTACTATTATGAAGACGAACTGGTCGCCTCCGGCGTCCTGATGGAGGGAATGTCCGTGGAGAATGAGGGAGAGGCCATCCGTTTCTGCGTGTTCCTTTACAATGCCCAGACCGGCGAGGACATCGATTATGCCCTGGGGTATGTTGATTTTACCGAGGATTATATCGATCCCTCCAGCGAGGAGGCTGAACGGGCAAAGGAAGAGGCGCTGGAGAATGCCGATTATATCGCCAACAAGAATTCCATGATTTTCCATGATCCGGACTGCTCCGGCATCGCAAAGACCAGGAATTCCAACCGGATCCCGCTGAACTGCTCGGAGGAGGAGGCAGAACAGATGGGATACCGCCCGCATTACTCCTGTATCGGAGCCTAAGAGCAGAGAAACGTGAAAAGCACTGCCGCAGCGTTCCAAAAAACGCAGCAGGCAGGATGCTCCCTGCCGCAAAACGGCGGGGACACGCAGGGGAGAGAAAAACTTCCGGCAAAACTAAAGTGTACTGTTTGGCTTATGTGTGCAGAATGCACAGCGCCATATGGGGACAGAAAAGAAAAGTTTCGTGTGCATTTGTTGAGAATGTCTAAACTTGGATTTTATGTCCCCCTTTTTTAGACACTTTACCTTGAAATGCCTTCCGATTTTGAATATACTTGGAGTAGTATGTATTTTCGGAAATCTGTGGAATTTCCGGCCGTATGTGCACATTTTGTTGAAAAGGGTGGTGATGCTATGATTCAGGAATCTGTAAAAGCGGTTAAGGATGCTGAAGCCCGGGCTGAGGCAATGATCGCAGAAGCCAAGGCAAAGGCGGCAGAGATCCAGAAGCAGGCGGGCGCCAGATCCGAGCAGATCCTGAAGGATGCCGAAGCTGCGGCAAAGCAGGAATATGACGGAAAAATGGCGCAGGCCAGAGCGGATGGAGAAAGCCGGCTGGCAGAGGCGGACAGCGAGATCCGGAAAGAGATCGATGCTCTGAAGGCGGCCGCTGCACAGAAGGAAGAGGCTGCGATCGAAAGAGTAATTGAGAAACTATGGTAAATCAAATTTGAGCAAAAGGCGGGATTTTGCATGGCTATTGTGAAAATGCAGAAACTCAGCATCTGCGCAAACAAAAAGGACAGGAAAAGGATCCTGGAACTTCTGCAGCGCATGGGCAACATGGAGATGACCTTCACGGACATCGAAGATGACCCGGATCTGCAGAAGATGGACACCCAGACTGCGAGGAGCAAGTATGAGAAGAGGGCACAGGCTTTCGAGCAGGTGCTTGATCTGCTCAAAAAGTACGCCCCCGAAAAGACCGGGCTCTTCTCGCAGAAGATGGTGGTGGACGACAAGGATCTGGACCAGGCAGTCAATGACAGGCATAAGTACAATCTGGAGGCTGCCCGGATCCTGCGGGCTGAGAAAAAGATCAGCGAATGTCAGGGGACGATCCAGCGTGACGAGAATGCAAAGGATTCTCTTGCACCCTGGATGGATCTGGACATTCCGCTGAGTGCACAGGATACGCGCTCGGCCAGCATCCTGATCGGCACGGTACCGGGAGCGGTGACCGGTGCAGATCTGTATGCGGCGGCGATAAAGGACCTCGGCGAGGCTCCTGCCGTATCCGTGGACGTTATCTCCACCGTGCACGACCTCACCTACGTGACGGTCCTGTGCAAAAAGGACATCACGGCAAAGGTGGAAGAGAATCTCCGGTCGATCGGCTTTGCCAGACCCTCCCAGATGTTCAACGGGATCCCGAAGGACGTCTGTGCAGGGTATGATGCGGAGATCGTAAAAATGAATGCGGAAATCGAGGCACAGAAAGCCGACATCGCTTCCTTTGCGGGCAGCCGCCAGACGTACAAGATTCTGGCCGACTATTACCGGACAAGGGCAGAGAAGTACCGGCTCCTCGGCAGCATTCCGCAGAGTGAGAATGTTTTCTTTGTGGAAGGCTGGGTGCCGGCTGACCAGGTGGAATCGATGGCAAAGCTGCTGACCGAGCGCTTTGGCGCAGTGGTCGATACAGAAGCGGCTGCAGAGAACGAGACAGAGCCGACGCTCCTGCGCAACAATGCATTTGCGCAGCCGGCGGAAAGTATTCTGGAATCCTACGGACTGCCGCAGACCAATGCTTTCGATCCGACATTCATCATGATGATCTTCTACGTGATCTTCTTTGGCATGATGCTTTCGGATGCCGCATACGGTATCGTGATCACGGTCGCGACCTTTATCATTCTGAAGAAATATCCGCGGCTGGATGACGGCATGAAGAAGATGATGAAGCTCTTCTTCTGGTGCGGTCTTTCCACCACCTTCTGGGGCTTCATGTATGGCGGCTTCTTCGGTGATGTGATCGATATCGTCGCCAAGACCTTCTTCGGCGTACAGATTCCCGAGGGAGGAACCCTTCTCCCGGCACTGTGGTTCGTACCGCTGAAGGATCCCATGAGGCTGCTGATGTACTCAATGCTGTTCGGACTGATCCACATGTTCGTCGGCATGATCATCAAAGGCTATGAATGTGTGATGAACAAGGACTGGATGTCCCTGTTCGTGGATGTCATCTGCTGGAGCGCATTTGTCCTCGGACTGGTGTTCCTGCTCCTGCCGACAGAGCTGTTCGCAGGCATCTCCCAGATGCACTTCGAATTCCCCGGCTGGGTCGGCCTTCTGGCAAAGGCAGGCACCTTCGGCGGCATGCTCGGCATTCTGCTTTTCTCTGGAAGAGCATCCAAGAATTTCATTATCCGGCTGGCACTTGGTGCGTATGACATCTACAATGTCACCGGCTGGCTGTCAGATGTGCTGTCCTACTCCAGACTTCTGGCCCTGGGACTTGCTACCGGCGTTATCGCGAGCGTCATCAACCAGATGGGCTCGATGTTCGGCGGCGGAGTGATCGGAGCGATCCTCTTCATCGTCGTCTTCCTGGTAGGTCACGTTCTGAACCTGGCCATCAATATGCTCGGCGCATATGTACACACGACACGTCTTCAGTACGTTGAGTTTTTCGGCAAATTCTATGAGGGCGGCGGAAAGAAGTTCACGCCGTTCACCAGTAAAAACAAATATATGTCTTTAAAGGAGGAAAAGTAACAAATGAACGGATTATTTTGGGCGATCTTAGGTGCAGCTTTTGCTGCAGGTCTTGCAGGTTCAGGCTCAGCTATCGGTGTTGGTATTGCAGGTCAGGCAGCAGCTGGTGTTGTTGCTGAGAATCCGGATCAGTTCTCCAAAGTCCTGATCCTTCAGCTTCTTCCCGGTACACAGGGTATCTACGGCCTTCTGGTCGCGTTCATCACACTTTCCAAGATCGGCCTTCTGGGCGGCGGCGCTCTTGATATCAGCATGGGCACAGGTCTGATGATCTTTGCTGCATGTCTGCCGATCGCTATCGCAGGTCTGATCTCCGCTATCTATCAGGGCAAGACCTCTGTTGCTTCCATCGGTCTGGTTGCAAAGAACGAGGAGCAGTTCGGTAAAGCCATGCTGTTCCCGGCAATGGTCGAGACCTACGCCATCCTTGCTCTTCTGATCTCTATCCTGGCTATCACATCGATCGCGGTCTAATGGAAAGCCTCCGGTCTTTCCGGTCTGCCATATGCAGGCGGGATTTGCCGGATACGGAATCAGAATTCATAGGAGGGATTGGATAAATGATTGGAATTGATAATCTGACCGATCAGATCCTGAAAGAAGCACAGCAGAAGGCTGAGGCGATCCTGGCAGATGCCAATGAAAAGGCAGCTAAGGTAGAAGCCCAGGCCGTAGAGAAGGGCAAAAAAGAAGCAGAGAAAATTGCCGCGGCAGCAGAAGCCGATGTCAGGGACGCAGCGGGCCGTACCGAGTCCCAGGCAGGTCTTCGCAGAAGACAGGCACTGCTTAACGCAAAGCAGGAGATCATCGCGGCAGCCATCAGCAAGGCTTATGAAAAGCTGATGGGCCAGGATGACAAGGCTTATTTTGCCATGATCGAGAAGATGCTTGCAAAAGCAGCGGGAAAAGAGGACGGAGAGATCCTCTTCAACGCAAAAGATCTGAAACGTCTGCCGGAAGGATTTGCCGGCACGATCGAGAAGATAGCCGCAGCAGCCGGCGGAAGCCTGAAGGTTTCCGATGAGGCAGCAAACATTGACAGCGGATTTATCCTCCGCTACGGCGGCGTCGATGAGAACTGTTCCTTAAAGGCATTGTTCGACGAGAAACAGAACGAACTGCAGGACGAAGTGCATCGGACACTCTGGTAACCATGTGTCCGGGTAAAGGAGTACTTTACACATGAGTGATATGGATTATGTATTTGCCGTCGCGCGCATCCGTGTGAAGGAGACTAAGCTTCTGACCGATGCCGACGTCCGTCAGATGGTATCCATGAAGGACGATACCGAAGTCCTCAACTATCTGATCGACAAAGGCTGGGGAGATGGCAGCTCCAAAACGGCCGAGGAGGTCCTCCTTGCAGAAGAGGACAAGACCTGGGCGCTGATGCGAGAGCTGAAAATACCGTCCTCCATCTTCGATGTACTCGCCTACCCGAAGCTGTATCACAACCTGAAGGCCGGAATCAAAGAGGTCGCAACGGTTGACGTTCCCAATCATATTTACTATGACATTGAGGGATTTGATGAGGAACGGGTAAAGAGGATCATCGCTGAAAAGGACTACAATGCGCTCCCGGAGCACATGCGTGCAGCAGCGAAACATGCCTATGAGGTTCTGGTAGCCACAGGGGACGGCCAGAGATGCGACTGCATCATCGACCGCGCCTGCCTGGAAGCCAGCCTTGAGGCAGGTAAAAAATCAAAGAACGCTCTTCTCCGCGATTATGAGGAGGAGACCGTTGCCGTAACTGATATCAAGATCGCCGTACGTTCGGCGAAGACGGGCAAAAGCCTGAACTTCCTTAAGGAAGCCCTGGCACCCTGCGGGTCCATCGATGTGAACGGACTTGCGGTTGCCGCTTCCAGGAGTATGGAAAATCTTCTGGAGTTTCTGGAAGGACGCGGATACCGTGAGGCAGCAGAAGCCATCAAGGAGAGTCCCTCTGCCTTCGAGCGCTGGTGTGACAACCGCGTGATCGACACGATCCTTCCCCAGAAGAGGAATCCGGCATCCGCCGGTCCGATCATTGCCTATTATCTGGCAAGGGAGAACGAGATCAAAACCGCTCGGATCATCCTCACGGCTAAGGCAAACGGATTTTCGGAAGACAGCACCCGGGAAAGGGTAAGGAAGATGTATGGTTAAGATCGCAGTGATGGGAGACTATGACAGCATCTACGGGTTTGGAGCCCTGGGACTGTCCATCTTCCCGATACAGAACAATGATGTGGCTGAAGCTGAGAGGATCATGCGCAGCCTCGCCGAAAGCAATTTCGGCATCATTTACATCACCGAAGAGCTTGCAGCCCTTATGCACAAAGAAATCAGCAGATATGCGAACAGGATCACGCCCGCGATCATTCTGATCCCCGGAGTCAAGGGGGACACAGGTGAAGGAGTGCAGTCTGTAAAGAAATCCGTGGAACAGGCCGTCGGAAGCGACATCCTGTTCGGCGGAAACGATTGAGGAAGGAGATCCGTTTTAAATGAGCACAGGTACAATAATTAAAGTTTCCGGACCTCTGGTCATCGCCGGCGGTATGCGTGACGCGAACATGTACGACGTTGTCCGTGTCAGCAAAGAGCGTCTGATCGGCGAGATCATCGAGATGCACGGAGACCGCGCATCCATTCAGGTATATGAAGAGACACAGGGACTTGGACCGGGCGAACCGGTCGAATCCACTGACGCTCCTCTTTCCGTAGAACTTGGACCGGGACTGATCGGTTCGATCTACGATGGTATTCAGCGTCCGCTGAACAAGATCATGGAGATAACAAACAGCAACAACCTTTCCCGAGGCGTTGAGGTTCCGGCACTCGACCATGAGAAGAAATGGAAATTTGAGGCATGCGCCAAGGTTGGCGACGAGGTAGAAGGCGGCGATATCATCGGTACCGTCCAGGAGACCTCCGTTGTCGTCCAGAAGATCATGCTTCCGGTCGGCCTTAAGGGAACCATCAAGTCCATCTCCTCCGGTGAGTTCACCATCGATGAGACAGTGGCAGTCCTCGAGACCGAAAATGGCGACAAGAACATCACAATGGTGCAGAAGTGGCCCGTCCGTCAGGGACGTCCCTACGCCAGAAAGCTTCCGCCGGATATGCCTCTGGTAACCGGCCAGCGTGTCATCGATGCATTCTTCCCTATCGCCAAGGGCGGTGTTGCAGCCGTTCCCGGACCCTTCGGTTCCGGCAAGACGGTCATCCAGCATCAGCTGGCAAAGTGGGCAGAGGCAGATATCGTTATCTACATCGGCTGCGGTGAGCGTGGAAATGAGATGACGGACGTTCTGAACGAGTTCCCCGAGCTGAAGGATCCCAAGACTGGTGAGTCCCTGATGCAGCGTACCGTTCTGATCGCCAATACCTCCGATATGCCGGTTGCAGCCCGTGAGGCTTCCATCTACACCGGTATCACCATGGCAGAGTATTTCCGTGACATGGGCTATTCCGTAGCTCTGATGGCAGACTCCACATCCCGTTGGGCCGAGGCTCTTCGTGAGATGTCCGGACGTCTGGAGGAGATGCCCGGTGAGGAAGGTTATCCGGCATACCTTGGTTCCCGTCTGGCACAGTTCTACGAGCGCGCAGGCCGCGTGATCTCCCTCGGCAAAGAGGGCAGAGAGGGCGCCCTTTCCGCGATCGGTGCCGTATCCCCGCCCGGTGGTGATATTTCCGAGCCGGTATCCCAGGCGACCCTGCGTATCGTTAAGGTGTTCTGGGCACTGGATGCCAGCCTGGCTTACCAGCGTCATTTCCCGGCCATCAACTGGCTGACCAGCTACTCTCTGTATCTGGATGACGTGGAGAAGTGGTTCAACGCAAACGTTGAGCCTGACTGGATGAGCACCCGTCAGGAGCTGATGCGTCTGCTTCAGGACGAGGCAGAGCTGAACGAGATCGTTAAGATGGTCGGTATGGACGCGCTGTCCGCACAGGATCGTCTGAAGATGGAGGCAGCCCGCTCGATCCGTGAGGACTTCCTGCATCAGAACTCCTTCGACGAGATCGATACCTACACCTCTCTGCGCAAGCAGTATTATCTGATGAAGCTTGTTTACGCCTTCTATTCCCAGAGCCGCCAGGCCCTGACCGAAGGCGCAACCATCAACAATATCGTAAAGATGGAAGTCCGCGAGAGGATTGGTCGTTTCAAATATACGCTCGAGTCCGAGATCGACGCTGAGTATGAGAAGATCAACGGCGAGCTTGCGGCAGAGCTTGCATCTATCATTGGAAAGGAGGACTAAACGATGGCAAAAGAATATCGTACCATACAGGAAGTGGCCGGTCCTCTGATGATGGTCAAGGGCGTTGAAAATGTAACCTACAATGAGATGGGCGAGATCGAGCTGGCCAACGGCGAGATCCGTCAGTGCCGTGTACTGGAGATCGACGGCGGAAACGCACTGGTTCAGCTGTTCAACTCCTCCACCGGTATCAACCTCTCCAACAGCAAGGTCCGTTTCCTGGGCCGCTCCATGGAGCTTGGCGTTTCCGAGGATATGCTCGGCCGTGTCTTTGACGGTCTGGGCCGTACCATCGACGGCGGTCCGGAGATCCTTCCGGACAAGAGAATGGATATCAATGGTCTGCCCATGAATCCGGCAGCCCGTGCCTATCCTTCCGAGTTCATTCAGACAGGCGTATCCGCCATCGACGGTCTGAACACACTGGTCAGAGGACAGAAGCTGCCGATCTTCTCGGCTTCCGGTCTGCCCCACGCCCAGCTGGCTGCACAGATCGCCCGTCAGGCAAAGGTTCGCGGAACCGACGAGCCCTTCGCCGTTGTCTTCGCTGCCATGGGTATCACCTTCGAGGAGGCAAACTTCTTCCAGGAGTCCTTCAAGGAGACCGGTGCCATTGACCGAAGCGTCCTGTTCATCAACCTGGCCAACGACCCGGCCGTCGAGCGTATTTCCACCCCGAAGGTGGCGCTGACCGCAGCCGAGTATCTCGCCTTCGAGAAAAACATGCATGTTCTGGTCATCCTGACCGATATCACAAACTACGCCGATGCACTCCGTGAGGTATCCGCAGCCCGTAAAGAGGTTCCCGGACGCCGCGGATATCCGGGTTACATGTACACCGACCTGGCGACCATGTACGAGCGTGCCGGCCGTCAGAAGGGCAAGAGCGGATCGATCACGATGATCCCGATCCTGACCATGCCCGAGGATGACAAGACTCACCCGATCCCTGACCTTACCGGTTACATCACCGAGGGCCAGGTCATCCTGAGCCGTGAGCTTTACCGCAAGGGCGTAACCCCGCCGATCGACGTTCTTCCGTCGCTGAGCCGTCTGAAGGATAAAGGTATCGGTAAAGGAAAGACCCGTGAAGACCATGCCGCGACCATGAACCAGCTGTTTGCCGCCTATGCACGAGGCAAAGAAGCAAAAGAGCTGATGGTCATCCTGGGTGAGGCAGCCCTGACAGAGACCGACCTTCTCTACGCAAAGTTTGCTGATGCCTTCGAGGACAAGTACGTATCCCAGGGATACAAGACCGACCGAAGCATCGAGGAAACCCTGGAGATCGGCTGGGATCTGCTGCGCATGCTGCCGAGGTCCGAGCTGAAACGAATCTCCGACGCGATGCTTGATCAGTACTATGACAAGGCTGAGTAAGACTGGTTTTGTGAAGTCCTGTATTGAGGCTCATCCTCATGCAGGTATCACGCGAACGGCTTCGGCGCCTGGGCGCCTGCAGAATGTTCGCTTAGATACTTGCATGGGATTCGCCAGTTACAGTTTGAGGCTCATCCTCATGCAGGTATCACGATGTAGAAATATCACGAAGGAGGGACGAACGTGGCAGGTACGCAGGTTAATCCGACCCGGATGGAACTCACCCGGCTGAAACGGAAACTGACAACAGCTGTTAAGGGCCACCGTCTGCTGAAGGATAAACGGGACGAGCTGATGAGAGAATTCCTGATCCTGGTCCGTGAGAACATGGAGCTCCGCCAGAAGGTGGAGGAGGAGATCAGGAACGCCAACCGGAACTTCGTTCTGGCGAAGGCCGGTATGTCGGAGGAGATCCTCCATACAGCAATGCTCACTCCCAAGCAGGAGGTTTACCTGGAGCTGGATAAAAAGAACGTCATGAGCGTAGATATCCCGGTCTTTGATTACAGGACCAGGACCGCCGACGCCAATGATATCTTTTCCTATGGCTTTGCTTTTACATCCAGTGATCTGGATGGGGCAGTGCAGTCCTTATCGGATGCGCTTCCCGATATGCTGAAGCTGGCCGAGGTGGAAAAGTCCTGTCAGCTGATGGCAGCCGAGATCGAGAAGACCAGACGGCGTGTAAATGCGCTTGAACATGTCATCATCCCTGAGACCCAGGAGGGCATCCGCTATATCACCATGAAGCTGGATGAGAACGAGCGGAGTACGCAGGTCCGACTGATGAAGGTAAAGGATATGATGCTCAACGAGGCGCATCATTACGACGAAAAGTAAAAAGGAAATAAGCCGAAGGAGGGCCGTGGAAACACGGCCTTCCTTTTTTCGTATCGGCTGCATATAAAGATGCACAAAGTTTTTTGAAAAAATGGGCGCAGAGGACGAAAGCTGATGCGTTTTTGCACAAAAAGAGATACAATACTGTCTCATGGCAGGGCGAAAAACCGAACAAACAATCGAACAGAGGTTTGGATGAACGGGCGTTAAAGTTGACTAACTGACTATAAAAATCTATACTGTTACACAGAATTGTCAATATTTTAACGAAACGATTTGCGCAAAAATCGTTTCCCACTTCTACTGAAGCAGCAGATGCCGTCTGCGCGGACCATAACGGCATCTGTTTCTTTTCCAGTTCAATTCTGATTGCGGAGAAAACACAGAAAGGCAGGAAAATTGAGATGAAACCACTCACCTTCAAGGGCGGTGTCCATCCGTACGAAGGAAAAGAATTGTCCATGGACCGCAAGATCCGAAGACTCAGGCCTGGCAAAGAGATGGCATATCTGCTCTCCCAGCATATTGGCGCACCGGCTGTTCCGGTGGTCAAAAAGGGAGACTATGTCAAGATCGGACAGATGATCGCCAGACCGGTAGGCTTTGTGTCTTGCCCGGTGCATGCGTCGGTTTCCGGTACAGTAAAAGGCTTCGAAAAACGTAAAAACGTTGTCGGAGAGTATGTGGACGCCATCATTGTCGAGAACGATGACCAGTACGTTCATGTCGAATATCACCCCATCGAAAATCTTAGCGCATATACAAGAAGAGAGATCCTTCAGAAGATCCAGGATGCCGGCATCGTGGGTATGGGCGGCGCAGGCTTCCCCACACATGCAAAGCTTTCCCAGAATCATCCGGAGGATATCGACTATGTTCTGGTCAACGGAGCAGAGTGTGAGCCCTATCTGACCAGCGACTACCGCTGTATGATGGATTCCCCCGAAAAGCTGATCGGAGGCCTGAAGGTCGTTCTGTATCTGTTTGAGGAAAAGTGCAAAGGCGTGATCTGCATCGAGGATAACAAGCCCGACGCCATCAAGCTTTACCAGGAGCTGACCAAGGACGAGCCGAGGATCAGCGTGGCGGTCATGAAGACCAAGTATCCGCAGGGCGCAGAGCGGAACCTGATCTATGCCGTGACCGGCCGCAAGGTCAACGCCAGCATGCTGCCGGCACATGTCGGCTGCCTGGTTGACAACGTCGCCACCATCAACTGTATCTATGAGGCAGTTATGCTTGGCAGACCGATGTCCCTCCGTGTATTCACCGTATCCGGTGACGCGGTGGTCAATCCCAGAAACTATGTCGTGCCGATCGGCATGAGCTACAAGGAGATCATTGATCTGGCCGGCGGCTTCAACTGCGAGCCGGAGAAGATCATTTCCGGTGGCCCGATGATGGGCTTCGCGCTTGCTGATCTGGATATTCCGGTGACCAAGACCTTCACCGCGCTGACCTGCTTCAAGAAGGACGAGGTCGCGCAGCTGAAGGAGACCGCATGCATCAGCTGCGGCCGCTGCCTGGAGGCATGCCCGGCCAGCCTGATGCCCAGCAAGCTCTCGGATTTTGCTGAGCACAACGACATGGATAAGTTCCTTGAGTACAACGGCATGGAGTGCGTCAGCTGCGGTTCCTGCAGCTACGGATGTCCGGCCAAGCGGCCGCTGGCGGCAAACATCACTGCTATGCGCCGTAAATACGTAGACAGCAGAAGAAGATAAGGGGAGGAGCAGAGAAATGGCAAACAAATATCATGTTTCTGTATCTCCTCATGTGAGAGACAGTATCACCACGTCAAAGCTGATGCTTTACGTGATCCTGGCCCTTATGCCGGCATGCATCTTCGGCGTGCTCAATTTCGGCCCGTATACGCTCCTGATCCTCGGTCTGTCTGTTGCATCCGCTGTAGCAGCAGAGTATGTCTACGAGAAGATCATGAAAAAGAAAAACACGATCGGCGATCTCTCCGCAGTCCTTACCGGACTTCTGATCGGCATGAACATGCCGCCGGAGATCGACTGGTGGATCCCCGTTCTGGGTTCTGTCTTCGCCATCGTGATCGTAAAGCAGCTGTACGGCGGTCTTGGACAGAACTTCATGAATCCGGCACTGGGAGCCAGATGCTTCCTGCTGATCTCGTTCTCCAGCCAGATGACCACCTACGCATCCCACAGCGGCCTGTTTTCCAAGGTGACCACTGTGGCAGCTACCACGGATGCCCTTTCCGGAGCGACACCGCTGGCATACTTAAAGACCGGTGCCCACTTCAATCTCGGCGCACTGTTTGTTGGTAATGTCGAGGGTGTTATCGGCGAGACATCCGCCATGCTTCTTCTGGCCGGCGGCATCTTCCTGCTGGTCATGAAGGTCATCGACTTCAGGATCCCGGTCTGCTACCTTGGCACCTTCGCTGTCCTGGTACTGATCACATCCACCATCCGCGGCTACGACAATCCCTTCGTCTTCATGCTGGAGGAGCTGTTTGCCGGCGGACTCATGCTTGGTGCATGGTTTATGGCGACCGACTATGTCAGCTCGCCCATCACGGCGAACGGACGGATCGTCTACGGCGTGTTCCTTGGCGTAATGACCTGGCTGTTCCGTATGATCGGAAACTCCTCTGAGGGTGTTTCCTATGCGATCATTCTGGCGAACTGCCTTACTCCGATGATCGAGCACTACACACGCCCGACCGCCTTCGGAATCGTAAAAAAGAAGAAGGGGGCGAATAAGGCATGAATAAAAAAGAAACATCCATCGTGCATGACGCCGTCATCCTGACGATCATCACACTGATCGCCGGTCTCCTTCTTGGACTTGTCCATATGGTGACCGAAGAGCCCATCGCCCGCCAGCAGGCGGAGACGAGAGCAGCCACACAGAAGGCTGTATTTGAAAACGCTGATCACTTTGAAGAGGCAGAGGTTCCCGCAGATGCCGTTGCAGCTGCACTGGAGCAGCTTGGCCTGACAAAGTCCACCAAAGTCCTGGGCGCAGACAAGGCCCTCGACGCATCCGGCAATGTCCTGGGCTACATCATCGATGTGACCAACAACGAAGGCTACGGCGGAGACATCGAGATCATGGTCGGCGTGGATACGACCGGTGAGACAAACGTCATAAACGCCATTTCCTTCCTGGAGCTGGCCGAGACAGCCGGCATGGGCATGAAGGCCAAGGATCCCGAGTTCATCGATCAGTTCGATGCACTGAGCGGAGCCGAGTACCTCGAATACGTCAAGAACGGCAAGACAGCTGAAAATCAGATCGATGTCATCAGCGGTGCTACCGTAACGACGAACGCAGTAACCAACGCAGTAAACGGCGCTCTTGCGGCAGTTAACTGTCTGGAGGAAGGAGGAGCATCATGAAGCTGAAAAAAGATACTCCCGTTGAACGCCTCTGGAACGGTATATTTACCGAGAACCCGGTTCTGGTCCTGGCGCTGGGCATGTGTCCGACACTGGCGACCACAACTTCAGCCATGAACGCTGTCGGCATGGGCCTTTCCACCACAGTTGTTCTGGCACTTTCCAACCTGCTGATTTCTCTCCTCAGAAATATCATTCCGAAGAAGATGCGTATGCCCGCCTACATCGTGGTCATCGCTTCCTTCGTTACCATGATCGATTTCCTGATGGAGGGCTTTACCCCGGCTCTGTATACCGCACTTGGCATTTACATTCCCCTGATCGTTGTTAACTGTATCATCATGGGACGTGCCGAGGCATACGCCGGCAAGATGCCGCCGATCCCCGCCTTCTTCGATGGCGTCGGCATGGGCATCGGATTTACGGCAGCTATCTTCGTCCTTGCCTCCCTGCGTGAGATCATCGGTGCAGGTACCTGGCTTGGGCTGAAGATCACCCCCGCCGGATATGTTCCCGTAAACATCTTTGTTCTGGCACCTGGTGCTTTCCTTGTCTGCGGTCTTCTGGTCGCAGTCATGAACAAGCTCCAGATCGGTGTCGGACGCAAGGATAAGAAGACCTGGGATCCGACCATGCAGCTCTGCGGCAACTGCGAGACCTGCCTGAAGTTCGGCGTCTGCGACGGCAAGGAAGCCGAGACGGCAAAGATCATCGAGGAGGCCAAGGCAGCTGGCAAGAAGGATCTGGACAAGATCGCAGCCGAGAAGGCAGCCGCAGCAGCAAAGCCTGCAGCAGAGAAGCTTCCGGACGCAGCAGTACAGGCAGAGCTCGAGAAGACAGCACAGAAGGATACGGAGAAGTCCGAGACCCAGAAGGCTGTCGAGCACATCACCCAGTACATCAAGGCAGAGGCAGCCGGCGAGACGCCGGAGGGAGAGCGCGATGCACTCACGACCCTGCCAAAGACCGCAGAGGAGACCGAGTTCGAGCATACCGAGGAAAAGATGCGCGAGTACGTACGGTACGCAAGAGAAGAGGCATCTGCAGCACTCAAGCGTGCAGAGGATGCAAGACTGGAAGCCGTTCGCGCGGAGGCCAAGGCAAGAGAGACCAAGATGCTGCTTGAGAGAGCAGAGAAGGATGTTGCTGATGCCCGCGAGAACGTAAGAAAGGCTCTTGAACTTCAGGAATCCTTCAAGGCAGAAAAAGAAAAACTTGCCAAGGCAAGAGATGAGCGCGAGAGAGCACTGATCGAGCGCATGGCTGCAGAGAACCTGGCAAAGGCCGGAAAGATCACCTTCATCGAGGAGGATAAGCCGGTAATCAATGCAAAGCAGGCACCCCTTGGCAGCAATGAAGAAAAGAAAGGAAAGGAGGAGTAATCCATGGAACTGATCCTTATTGCAATATCCGCATGTCTGATCAATAACGTCGTATTGAACCAGTTTCTGGGCATCTGCTCCTTCCTCGGAGTATCCCAGAAATCCAAGACCTCGTCCGGCATGGGCATGGCGCTTACCTTCGTCCTGACCCTGTCCTCCCTGGTCTGCGGCATCCTCTACCGTGTACTCCTGGTACCGGCACACGTTGAATATCTGAAGACCATCGTCTTCATCATGATCGTTGCCGCCCTGGTACAGTTCGTAGAGATGTTCCTGAAGAAATTCGTGAAATCACTGTATGATGCCCTCGGAATCTACCTCCCGCTGATCACCACCAACTGCGCGGTGCTCGGTGTGGCGATCACGAACGTGCAGAAAGATTACAGTATTCTCACCGGCACTGTTTTCGGATTCGCAACAGCCCTCGGCTACTGGATCGCTATCCTCATCCTGTCACACATCCGCGAGAAGATGGTGTACAACGATGTGCCCAAGTCCTTCCAGGGATTCCCGATCGTAATGGTCACAGCCGCGCTGATGTCAATCGCATTCTTCGGCTTCTCAGCGCTGAAGTAAGATCAGGGAGGAGGAACAAATGTCAATTGGTATTATTGTTGCCGCCCTGATGATCGGCGGTGTGGGATTATTCGTTGCCATCTTCCTCGGCTCTGCCAGCAAGGCCTTCGCCGTGCCGGTAGATGAAAAGGAAGAGGCGATCAAGGAAGTGCTTCCCGGAGCAAACTGTGGTGCCTGCGGATACGCCGGCTGCAGCGCTCTGGCAGAGGCCATCGCAAAAGGAGAAGCGCCCCTGACGGCCTGCGTGGTCGGCCAGGCGCCCGTCGCTGAAAAGATCGCACAGATCATGGGCGACGAAGAAGAAGTAGAAGTAAAGCGGATGGTCGCATTCGTACGCTGCAGCGGCAATTGCGAAAGAACGACCGATACCTACGAGTATTCCGGAACAAACCGCTGCTCCATGGTCAAATACGCACCCGGCCGCGGACCCAAATCCTGCCGCTTCGGCTGCTCAGGCTTCGGCGACTGCGTAGAGGTCTGTAACTACGACGCGATCTCCATCGTCAAAGGCGTAGCCGTAGTCGATGAAGAAAAATGCGTCGGCTGCAAAAAGTGTATGAAGGCCTGCCCGAAAGGCATGATCATCAACGTGCCCTACGGATACGCAGCACACATCGCCTGCGTCAATCCCGAAAAAGGTAAACCGGTCATGGCCAACTGCAAGGTCGGCTGCATCACCTGCAAAAAATGCGAAAAGGTCTGCCCGCAGAACGCCATCAGCACAGCCAGCGGATACCCGGTCATCGATTATGACAAATGCATCAGCTGCGGCAAGTGCAAAGAAGCCTGCCCCAGAAAATGCATCGTCTGATCTGAAGAAAAGCCCAAACATAAACATGCAGCCTAAACAGGCTGTAAAGGTAGGTAGCTTAGGCAAGCGGCTTAGACCGACAGCTTAGGAGAGTAGCTTAGATAAGCGTCTAAGACAGAAGAAAAGATGAACAAGGCCCGCCCAGGCGGAGACAAAACAGAGTCTCCCGCCCGGGCGGGCTTTTTGCGTCAGGAAAAAACACCGCAGAGATCAAAATCAACATGTCCGCTCTATAGAAATTCGTTAAAACGGAAAAGAGTGACTAAGAATCGCGATAGAGCAGATTCAAGTCATCTATCTGGCGTGAGCTGAAGGAAAAAGAGTGACTAAGAATCTTGATAGTGCAAATACAAGTCATCCATCAGGCTTGAGGTGAATGGAAAAGCGTGACTAAGAATTGTGATAGAACAGATTCAAGTCATTTGTCAGGCTTGGGTTGAATGGAAAAACGTGACTAAGAATCTGGATAGAGCAGATTCAAGTCATTCATCAGGCTTGGGGTGAATGGAAAAGTGTGACTAAGAATTGTGATAGAGCAGATATAAGTCATTCATCTGGCGTGGGTAGAATGAAAAAGCGTGACTAAGAATCTTGATAGTGCAGATTCAAGTCACGCTTTTGACTTGAGTAGAATGAAGAAATGTGACTAAGAATTGTGATAGAGCAGATTTAAGTCATTCATCAAGTTTGGGTTGAATGGAAAATTGTGACTAAGAATCGTGATAGAGCAGATTTAAGTCATTCATCTGTCGTAAGCTGAAAGGAAATGAGTGACTAAGAATCGTGATAGAGCAGATACAAGTCATTCATCTGATGTGAGATGAAAGAAGATGAGTGCCCCTAATCGGTGATAGGGCAGATTTTAGTCACTTATTCAATTTAAATGGTTGTTGAGGGCAGAATTTTCCAGGCGCAGTCGAGCCAGGAATGTGATTATTAACTCAGCTTCATGAACGCCATCCTTCATATTTCCCTGCAGCGCTCTGCTGCTTTGCAGTACGTCCGAGAATATAGTATACTTAGAAAGATGAGAGCAAAAGTTAACAGCATAGGATAACACCGAAAGCTACCATCAAAAGCTACCATCAAAAGCTACCATCAAAAGCTACCATCAAAAGCAGCCAGCAAAAGCTGCTGGCAAAAGAGTAACAGCCATCCATTTTGCAATGGTTACAACGATAAGCACAGCATGACGGATATGAGGATACAGCAGTGAAGATCATACATTGTGCGGATCTGCATCTGGATTCGCGGATGACCTCGGGTCTGACAAATGAACAGGCGGCAAGACGGAGAAACGAGCTTCTGTCAGCCTTTGTCCATATGGTGGAGTATGCCGCGGATAATGATGTACAGGCGATCCTGATCGCAGGGGACCTGTTCGACGGGAAGCGTGTGTCTGCCCAGGCGAAGAATACGGTCCTTGAGAGCATCGCGGCTCACCCGGAGATCCGCTTTTTCTATCTGCCTGGAAACCATGAGGGCGATGTTCTTATTCGTTCTGCGGGTGAAAGACCGGAGGGCTGTCCGGAGAATTTGAAGACCTTTGGGAAGCGCTGGACTCATTATGAGCTGGCAGACGAGGATGGGGGCGGCGCGGTACAGATCTCCGGCGTAGTGCTGTGTCCGGAGAATGCTGCGACCATCTATGCGACGCTGATGACCGGGGCCGGAAAGTATCAGATCGTGATGCTTCACGGCCAGCTTTTGGAGTATTCTTCAAAGGACAGAGCAGAGATCATTCATCTGGGCGCTCTGAGGGGCCGTCAGATCGATTATCTGGCTTTAGGTCATATCCACTCCCATAGAGAGGGAGAACTGCCTCCTGCGGGCTTCTGGTGCTATCCCGGGTGTCTGGAGGGCAGAGGCTTTGATGAGTGCGGTGAACATGGCTTCATGCTCCTGGATATTGATACGGCAGCAAGAAGTGCTGTCCGCACATTTATCCCCTTTGCTTCTCGTCAGGTGATCGAGATACCGGTGGATATTACCGGGTGTATGAACACCATGCAGATCCGCAGTGCCATAAAGAATCGGCTGTACGCGCTTGCCGCAGAAAAGCAGGCAGATAACGCGGAGAAGCTGGCAGGTAATGTGGAGATGCAGGCAGGCAATGCGGAGAAACTGCAAGGTAATAGGCAGAGGCTTGCAGGTAATGCAAATATACTGGCAGGCAATGTAGAGAAACTGCCAGGTAATGGGCAGAGGCTTGCAGGGAATGCAAGTATACAGGCTGGTAATGCGGATGTGGCGGTGAAAGCTGCAGCAGCAGAGGATGGTTCCTCTGTTTTTGCCGTGCCGACTGCAAGGGATATGGTCCGCTTTGTGCTGACCGGGGAGACCGATGTGGAGTGTGAGAAAAACCTGGACCAGCTGGACCATCTGCTGGAGGAGGAGTTTTTTGCCGTGCGCATCGAAGACAGGTCGCGGACGGTCATCGACTATGATGCCTTTGCCCTGGATGCCTCTCTGAAGGGCGAATTCGTCCGGCTGGTTAAGGCAGACGAGGGGCTTGATGAGGATAGAAAGGCCGAGATCATCCGCTGCGGGATCTGTGCACTGGCCGGAGAGGAGCTGAACGGATGAAGCTTCTGCATGTACATATCGATGGATTTGGAAAGCTGACCGGTTATGACCGGGATCTGGACGGCGGCCTCAATACGATTCTTGAGGATAACGGCTGGGGAAAAAGCACGCTGGCATCCTTCCTGCTGGTTATGCTTTACGGCTTTGGAAACGAGAGAAAAAAGAGCGAGCTGGAAAATGACCGGCGTCGGTTTGCTCCCTGGACGTGCAGTGTGTACGGCGGAAGCCTTTTGCTTTCTGCCGGCGGCAGACACTACCGCATCGAGCGGACCTTCGGAACGAGAGATCCAAGGGAGGATACCTGCCTTGTCACGGATCCGGAGACCAATCTGCCGGTCAAGGATCTTGGCGATGTTCCGGGAGAGACCCTCTTTGCCATCGACCGGGATTCCTTTGTCCGGACGATCTTCGTGGGACAGCAGGATTGCGCCACACAGGTTACGCCCGGGATCAGTGCAAAGATCGGCGGCATCGCGGATGAGAGCAGCGACATGAAGGCATTTTCCACCGCGGCGGGGCGTCTGAAAAGCGAACTGGACAGCTTATCTCCATCTCGAAAGACCGGAACGATCAGCCGTCTGGAGACGCGTATCGCCACGCTGGAGTCGAGTATCAGCGGCCGCGAGACGCTGGAGAATGCGCTGGAAAATGTCCAGACAGAGAAGAAACGCTGTGAAGAACGGATCGGCAGCATCACCCGTGAGATGCGCAGCCTGCAGGCGGAGATGAGCGAGCTTGGCAAACAGAAGGATATGCAGTCCGGCCTGGATCAGCTGGAGCTTCTGAAGAAGGCAGAGGACCGCGCGCTGGAGCAGTTCCGGGAGGAGCGGGCTATGTTTCCGGGAAAGGTGCCGGATACGGCTGAGCTGGACTTCTGGATGGAGGAGGCCTCCAAAGGCACTAAGCCCGATGATGACGAGGACAGCATGTACGCGCTGCAGCCAAAGGAACGGGAGACCTGGCAGGAGCTTTATGCCGAATTTGAGGAGGGTGTTCCCGCTGAAGAGGAACTGAACGCTGTACAGGATAAGCTGCGCAGTGCCAGAGAAGAAGGCGCTGCCCTGAAGGCCAGACGGCTGTCCGAAGAGGAAAATCGCAAAAGGAAAGCCTTCCGGGAGCGATTCAAAGAGTATCTTCCCACCGAGGAGGAAGTTTCGGGTCTGATCCGCGAGTGGAGCGAGCGGACAAGGAAAAAGGAAAACCTGGATGCGCGCAGGAGCAGCCTGAAAGCCGTACAGGGGATGCTGCGGACCCAAAAGGAAGAACTGGAGATCCGGATGGCGGAGGAGGAAGCACAGAGGTATTACGATGAGAACCTCAGCGCGGAATCGGAAGAGACCGGATCGCCGCTGCGCAGGCTTGCGGTCTTCCTTGGCTGTGCCCTGCTGGTGATCGGCCTTCTGCTTTCGGGTCTGATCTACAAGATCGTCATGGAGCACAAAGGGATCTTCCAGGCAATTGGTGAAGTGTTCCGGACAGCCTTTAACGGAAGCCCGGAGATTACTCTGGGTATGCTGTCGGTGATCATGATGGCCCTGGGAATTCTGCTTCTTGGAGCCGTCATCGTCAACCTGGTCCTGGAAAACAGAAATGTGGAAACTGATGATGGAATCTCTGAAGAAGAGGCAGCCTTCCGCGAGGCGGTCGATGATTACCGGGCAGAAAAAAAGGCCATAAAAGAGGACGAGCAGCTGATCGCAAAGGTCGATCAGGTCATGCAGGAGTTCCTGGAGCGCACAGGGATAACGGCAGAGGAGGAAGAGATCGCCGACAGCCTGTATGAGCTGCGAAGTGAGATCCGGGAATATACAGCACTGCAGCAGCGGTACCGGGAATACCGGGAGAGCAGCAGTGCAGAAGCCAGGGAGAAGCAGCTTCAGGAAGTGCGCAGCTTCCTGCAGAAATACTATCCGGACATGGATCAGACAGAAGATCCTGCCGCAAGGCTTCAGCAGCTGCGCATGGATGTACAGCGGTACCATGCGCTTGAGGAGCGCATAAAGCTGCAGGAAAAGAATCGGGAGAAGGCAGAGAACCGGCAGGCCAGAGTCAGCGCTTACATTGCCGGGCTGGGGATCGAGCCCCAGGAGGATATGCGCTCCCAGCTCCGCAGCCTGCGTGACTGCAGGAGAAATCTGCTGATGCTGCAGAAGGAATACCGGGAAAGACGCCGGGCAAGAGAAGAGTTTCAGGAAAAGCTGGAAGCAGCAGCGCCCCAGACCAGACCATCTAGGAAGAACTATATATCTGGCGAAGGTGCCGGATCCGAAGACGAGATAGCGGAAGAAAGACGCCCGGTCCTGCTTAGCGGACGATCCCTGGAGGAGCTGAATGCCGCTCTGGTCGACAGCCAGGAAGAGCTGGAAAAATGCCAGAAGCTTCTGGCCGGCTGTGTGCGTCAGGAAAGAGAGCTGAATGAAGAGCTCGATGAAATCGCTGCCGGCGAAGCAGAGCTGGAAGAAAGCCGCGAGACACTAAAGAACCTGCAGCACCGATACGAGATCGCATCAGCCGCAAAGTCATACCTCGAGCAGGCAAAGATCCAGTTTTCGGCCAGATATATGGGACCTGTAAAGGAAGCCTTTGACCGCTGGTATATGGTGCTCTCAGGAGAGGACGGATCACAGTTCCGCATGGATGCCAACCTGGAGCTCACCATACGTGAGGCCGGAGCCCAGCGCCCGATCGGGGCACTGAGCGAAGGCTGGCAGGATATGGCAGGCCTCTGCAGGCGGCTGGCTATGGCAGACGTCATGTACGAGGGAGAAAAGCCCTTCCTCATCATGGACGATCCCTTCGTTAACCTGGACGGGAAAAAGCTGGAAGGCGCCAGACGACTGCTTGCCAAAGCTGCAGAAACCTACCAGATCATTTATTTCTCCTGCCATGAAAGCAGAGTATAATTATCAGGATATAAGGGGCAGGATAAAAGAGTAGGATATAAAGAGCGAGATACAAAGAGCAGGATATAAAGAGCTGGGTATAAAGAGCAAGATATAAGAAACAAGATATAAATAGCAGAGTATAAAGAAAAAAGAAAAACAGAAGCCTGTATTCTCGCCATTTGTAAGGCGAGTGTGCAGGCTTCTGTTTGTTTCAAGAACGCCTCGGCGTTCTTGCCGCGACGCGCACGGTGCGTAAGCACCTCCCACTGTGCGCGTCTGCGTCTCCGATGTCGCTCCGGTCGGCGCTAAACGAACGTCCACCGGACGTTCAGCGCCCGCCGGAGGCTACAACTC
>OCTX012171590.1_pt1 | contig 31315 bp, 45 predicted proteins | sample 1539691 | NCBI WGS metagenome assembly OCTX01 (sample SAMN02144231, study PRJEB22623) | gut metagenome | biome: sheep rumen | host: Ovis aries | place: New Zealand
TCACTGCGGTGATAGGCAGTTCGAATTGAAAGCACGATTCTTACATCTGTCAAGAAATAAAAAATAAAAAAAGTTCTTGACAAAACAAAAACCTTGTGCTATAATAACAATGTAAGGTAAAGAAAAACAAATCAATCAAAAGAAAGAGGTAATGTACTATGACTAAGAAAGAAATGTTTGCTGAAATCCGTAACATCGTTGCTGACAATGAGGAAATGGTAGCGTTCATCGACCATGAGATCGAACTGCTTGAGCGCAAGTCCAACTCTCCTAAGAAGCCGACTAAGACTCAGATTGAGAATGACGGCTTTAAGGCTGAGATTGTCGCCTATCTCGCTGAGGTTGACACGCCTAAGACTATTAAGGAACTTCAGGCGGAAATCCCCTCTATCAGCGGTCTGACCAATCAGCGTATCACGCACATGCTGACTGACCTTGTTAAGGCTGAAACCCTTACGAAAGAGTATGTAAAGAAAACTCCTTACTACTCTGTAGCCTAATCCCTACAAAGTGGGGGATGTAAAAAATCCCCCACTTTTTCAAAAAAGGGGTTGACATCTGACAAGGGGATGTGCTATAATTTAATCATCAAGAGAAAGAGAGGTACAAAGCATGACGTACAATCTGAATGGTAAAAATATCCGCATCCCCGATGCTGAAATTGACAAGAGCATGAAACTGTTGGGGATTTCTCACGATGAAGCGGTTCAGATGTGGCTTGAGGATGAGGGATACCTTGAAAATGAGGTTGTAGAAGAACTGACCGCAAAAGCAAAGGTCAACAAGGTAAACCATGAAGCAAAAGCAAGCAAACCGCGGAAATCTGTTAAAAGAGAGCGGAAACCCGATGAAGAAAAAGAAAATCTCATCGAAATCCTTGCAAATTGTCTGAAAAATGCGGGATTTGAAGCTGAAATCACCAACAAATCAAAGATTATTGAGTTTAATGTTGGTGAAAATCACTACAAACTTGATTTAATCAAGCAAAGACCGCCAAAAAAGTAAAAAATCTGTTAATTTTGACCGAAAATTCGTGAAAATGACGAATTTTCGGTCATTTTTTTGTGTAAAATTTCTACTTGACAACCACAAAACCATGTGGTATAATTGGCGGCCGGCGCACGATCGCGCCGGCCCGAGTTTCGTGTCAATAATAATGTCGTATAAAAATTCATTCAAAATTTGTGCAAAAATAAATGTTGACATTTTCCCAAAACTTTGTTATAATTCTATTAGAAACAAAGAAAGAGAGGTTAAAAAATGAAAAAAATAAAAGTCATTCCTAAATGTTATATTATTAGTCTCGATACTTATAAAAGAATTAGTCCCTATTTTAATACTTATAAAAGAGCAATCGCCTGGAAAAAGAAACATCATGTTTTTGGAATGATTGTTGATATTAAAAAAACCTCTTGACAAACTGTTTAACATCTGCTATAATTGATTTATCAAAAGAAAGAAAGAGGTAATAAAAATGAATGTACTTGTAATCGACACTGAAACTGCTAACTCTGTAGAACAGCCGTTACCCTATGATGTAGGCTATGCTATTGTTGATACTGAAACTGGTAAAATCTTCACTGAAAAATCTTTCGTAGTTGCGGAAATCTTTCTTGATAAAGAGTTGATGAAAGATGCTTACTTTGCTGAAAAAATTCCTCAGTATTGGGATGATATTAAAGCAGGCAAGCGCACCATGAAATCTATTTGTAATATCCGCAAGGCTATCAAGTCTGACATGAAAGAATACAATGTTACAAAAGTCGGAGCTTACAACATGGGTTTCGACAATAGAGCAACAAGAAATGATGTAAGATATATTAGCGGTTCACTGATTAAATGGTTTTTCCCTTTTGGCACTGAATTTTTCTGCATTTGGAACATGGCCTGCACTTCCATTCTGAATACTGAAAATTATGTGCGGTTTGCTCTTGAAAATGGTTTTGTATCTGAGCATGATAACATTCAGACAAGTGCGGAAATTGCTTATAGATACCTTACAAATAAAGTTGATTTTGCTGAAAGTCACACTGGTTTGGAAGATGTAAAAATTGAAATTGAAATCATGCTCGCAGTCTTGCGGTCTGGCATGGAATACAAGAACAGAATTTATTCAGCTTGTTGGCGAACTGTTCAGCGGAAAAGAAAAGAGGTTTGCGGAGACTAACTCCGCAGACCGGTCCAAAATTTTTTTTAAAAAAGTCTTGACAAATAACTTAAACTATGCTATTATAATATCAGAAAGAGAGAGGAGGTAATAATAAATGAAAATTTGGTTTGACATGGATGGAACAATCGCCGATCTTTACGGAGTAGAGAACTGGCTTGAAATGCTTATTGCACACGATGAAACGCCTTACGCAATCGCAAAACCTATTGTAAATCTCTCGGTACTGGCAAGGCTTATGAACAAAGTTCAGCGTAAAGGTTTTGAAATCTGCATTGTTAGCGCACTGGCGAAAGATAGCACCGCAGAATATGATGAGAGAGTACGAAACGCAAAAATTAAATGGCTTGCCAATCATCTGAAAAGCGTTCATTTTGATGAAATTCGTTTCGTTCCTTACTGGTATACTAAAAATGATGTAAATACTGGCGCAGATGTTCTGTTTGATGATGAAGAAAGACATCTTAAAAAATGGACTGGTACAGCAGTTCACGCAAATAAAATGATTGAAACTCTCAAGGCAATCGCCTAAGAGTTTCGCCCGGTCCGCCCTTAAAAATTTTTTTAAAAAACACTTGACAATTAATTATATCTGTGGTATTATAATATCAGAAAAGGAAAGGAGATAACAACATGGACGAAATAATGAGAGAACTTGCAATGAGTATTGCAGATACAAAAAGAGATGAAATCACAGCAGTTTTTAATGATTATAAAGAATACATGGATGTTGGTGACATTGCATACATTATTGATAAGGCTTTTCATGACATGATTTGGAATATTGAAAGAGATGCGGAGGAAGAATAAATGAAAAAATTTTACTGCCCTGTTAATGGCTGGGATTGTCCCTATTGGAAAAAAGATGGTACTTGCAAAATGGTTGATGAAGGCGATGACCCCGTAAAAGAGTGTGACGATGCGGCGGTTTTCTGGGATGAAGATGATGATTATTGGGCAGAGGAATAAAACCTCTGCCTTTTGGCGTCCGGTCAAAAAATCGGGCCGCGGGCTACCGCCCAGGCCCGCTTCCACCACTCGCGTCCCATATGGGCTTTTTTTCCAGAACCTTGTCAACTCATCTCACCGCCCTCAAATTCCCAAAATTAGCACCGGGCAGCGGGACCCGTCTCGTCACTCATATGGCCGATTTCCGCAGATTCTTTATTTGATAAATATCAAAAAATATGTTATAATTAAAAAAAAGACTTTTTTAATCCGCGCCCACTTGAAAACTCTAAAAATTTTTGTTATAATATAATTACAATAAAGAAAAGAAAGGAAATACACATATGGATCTATATGAAGCACTAAAGGCCGGCACCAGTGCAGAGGAGCTCCTGAAAGCGTTCCACAAGGATCTGGACGAGGCGAATGCTCGCATCGCCGCAGAGGAAGAAGCTGCTGCCGACAAGGAATATCTTGCTGATTGCCGCGAGTGTCTGGCTGAAGCAATTATTGAGTACGCCAAGGCATTTCTTGGCGAGGATCTGGACGAGTCCTTCTCTGTTGAATCTGTCATTGAAACTCTCGAAGGATTCGAGAAGGAAATGGAACAGGCTGTTGCTTTCTCTAAGAAGCTGGATAAGATGCTTGAGAAGGCCAAGAGTGAGAACAAAAAGCCAGTTGGAATCAAGGTTACAACTCGTTCCATTAATGACGATGATGTCATTGCTAAGTTTCTCGAAAGCCTGAAGTAAAAATACAACTGAATAAAAAAGAAAGAGCCTGGGGTCACTCCCAGGCTTCTTTTGGTTGCTGTAAACGGTCGCTTTATCGAAATGGCTGTAATATATGGGACTGGTCCCGCGGCACCACACCAAGATCATTCAAGACAATCTTCCCCACTTTTTAAATATTTATCTCATTTTCTAATCTATAAATTATTTATTGTCCTCTTTCTTCCCCTTACTTCCCACAATATCTCTTAAATCCACTTCTCTTTCCTCCCCATTCTCATCCTTAACAACAGCAAACACTCCTAAAGGGATCTGATGGAGAACCGCAGGTTCGACATCAATATCCTAACCAATGTTTATAATCTTCTCTTTCTCCATTCTTCCAATCCTCCTTACTCAATTCTCCCTTCTGAATCTTCTTAAATCTTCTTTCTTGCCTCCAATCCACAAACCATAATACCGCAAATAATAACATTATCCCTACAATAGGTAAACTAACTATAATAGTTACTAATAATAAAATAATTCCAATTACATCATCCATATTGTCACTCCTGATAATAATTTATCACTTCATAAGAAATATCTTCTTCATCATTTATATTATAACATAATTTCCACTAATTATCAAATAATTTTCGGTCAACATAATAACAAATACTTATTTGTCCAGTCCTAAGATCTAAAAACTCTACCTTAAATCCTCTCTACTATAACTCTATCTCAATAGCAAAAGGTCTATTATCAAATACTTCTAATTTATTCTTATTACTCTTTGCTCTAACTATTTTCATAAAATTTTAAAACCATTTTTTTGAATGAACCTTCGGTTCATTCAATTTTTTCCTTTCATTTTTTTTATATACCCCTAATATGAGCGGTTAGCCCCCAAATTTAAAATTATTTTACCCCCATTTTTTAAATAATCCAATTGGATTTCAAAGTAATTTAATTAACTCCCTCTCATTACCCCTCATACCTATTCTTGATTTTTAATTTGCCTTTTTTCCTTAACGATTTAAAACCAAAATTCGATTCGATTTTTCGGAGTCGATCTCTCTCACCCTCTCATCGAGAAGTCCGTCCCATTTGGTCTGGCGAAGCCAGACCAAATATATCTCTTATTATTTTCCCAATTTTTAATTGTGCGACTAAAATTGGCAACTTTGGTAAAGATATATATATAATATATATCTTTACCAATCTTATTAAAACCTGTCGTTTAATTAAATTTTGGGAAATTTATCATATGATTTTCATCTCATTTATAAAAACCATTAAGATCCACATTCATTCCCAAACATTTAAAATATGATCCCGCCCTATTTGTAATAAAAGCATCATTCTGTTCTAATAATCTCTTTACATCTCTAATTTGTTTATAACTTAATCCAGTCATCTTCGCTAAATCCGCATATGTAAAAGGCTGATTTTCTTCACATATTCTAACAGCTTCCCATACTTGCATTAATTGCGGGATCTTATTAAAATTCTTATGATTTTCATCTGCAATTCTTTGACATTCTCTCATCATATCAATAGAAATAGAATATTGATTTTCTAATCTCGCCCGTAAATATAAAATAATAAAATCTTCATCTTCGTGAAATACAATAAATTCTCTTTCCACCAAAGACTCTATTACTTTATTTAAGGTTTCAATATTCTTTTTAGTAGGCTTAATCCCCACATATTTCAATAAATCTTCGCGGCGGCCCCTATAAACTCCTTGAGATGACGCCGCAAGAGCAAGAAATACAAAAAACTCATATGCTTCAAAACTAAGACTTTCAATCGAAATAGGAATATCATTAATTTCATTGTATATGGTTAAAGCACGAGTATCTTCAAATATTTGATAATACTTTTGCCCATCTTTTTCGCATCTAATTACATCAACATTATATTTCTTTTTTAAAGATGCGGCGGTTCGTGCAAAATTAGTTTTAAGACTGCTTTCTGAACATCCAAATAATTCACAAATCTATTTTGCAGTCATTAATTCTCTTATATCAGTAAATCTTCCCAATGCGGCGACCTCCGTTATAATACCCGCTTAAATGAGTCCTGCGCTTCTTCTATCTCAATCGTCACAGGATCTCCGAGATTTCCATTTTCAATATCAGGAACTTGATCCGCTGCCTCTCTAATGTAAGAAATACAATTTTCCAACCTTTTTATTGCAGTATCCACACTATCAATAGAAAAAAGGCAAATTTTATCCATCAAAAATAATCCTGCAACACCCTTATCTTCCAAAATATTCCCAATCATTTCTGCGGTTTGCCGCACCGCCTCTAAATCCATCATTGGAGTCCCATATTCATCTGTTTTAATATAAAACATTAATACATCTCCAGCTTTTGGACTCAACTTTTGAATACTTGAAACAATTTCATTTTGATCAGTCGTTATAGATGTCATCTTCTCCGTCATCATCATCATTATAACTCCCTTCTCCATTATTTAATGTCTCATCATCTTCTTCCCAATTCCGTCTAAACATCGTTTCAAGATCATCTACTGCTTTTTCAGTTGCAGATTTTAAAGCTTTTTTATACCCAGGAATTGTTTTCATCATTTTTCGTCTTTCCGCCCTATTCATTTCAAATCATCCTCTTGTAACATCATTTGATAATATTCTGTTATCGTTTTCATTTTCGTATACATTTCATACTCATTTTGAGTAATTTTTTCACATTGTTCTATTTTATCTTCAATAGTATCAAGACGTTTAATCACCCACATAAGCATACCGCCCCAAGTCATTAAACATATAATTATAATCAACAAAACAATTTTAAGTACCATCTTATTGTGCGGCGGTGCCGTTTGTCAGATCTTCTGATCGACTCTCCGTCGCTTCCTCCTTCTCTTCTTTAATAACATCAGAGACCGTGTTTTCCGCATCTATAATAGTAATCGGATCCTTCGGATATAATTCTTCTGTAAATGGCATTCTTAGAAGTTTTTGTTGCCCTCTCCGCCATAACACGCTACACATTCCCATCTAATCAATACCAACAACAGTAGGTTTGGCACAATATCCTCTTTCGTCATGATATGGACACTGTGTCATTTTACATGATACAATCATTCAATTACTTCAGGTTCAACTGGCGGATTCAGTTCAACATGCTTTTTAGCTTCTCTTACTTTATCAATAAGAACACCCCAGGCTGAATTACCTTCTTCATCTTTAAATTCAGCAATTCCAATAGCAGAATCAATCATTTCTACCATTTTTTCTGCGGATTCTTCACTTTTATCTTTTGGATAAACAACAGCAAATAAATCATTCTCTAACATGACCCTGACATATTTCTGTTCCATTTCTTTATTCTTCTCTGCCATAATATAGCACTCCTTTATTATTTTATTTCTATCTACATTATACAATAATTTTTTCGTTTTGTCAATCGCCGCACCCATAAGGCTTTTCCTCTATTGATTTTATAAAAAGTTTATGATATAATGTTTATAGAAAATAAAGGAAGGAGTATCATAACAATGATGTTAAAGGGAATCGACGAAATTAATAAAGTTATTAATGAGTTCCTTGAGCCTTTTGAACTCACCGCAGAGCTTGGAACTGATTTTGATTATTGTTTTCTTGAAGATAAAGTTCATTATGCTCTTGTTGTTGGAGATACTTCTTCCAAATTATTCATGGAAAATGCGGAGGCGCGGTTTCCTGACGTTCATGCAGATGTGTTTTTATGGAGTTTGTTACATGAGGTTGGTCACAGTGAAACCCTTGATGATTTAGATGATGGAGTTGAAGAACTCTGTATGGAAATCAAGAGAGGATTAAATGAACATACAGACTGGTCTATTGAACATCGTCATATGATTTATTTCAACTGCCCCGATGAAATGGCGGCAACTGATTGGGCAGGTGAATATATGATGAATCATGAAGATGAAATTGTTACTTTCTGGAATAAACTGCAACCTGTTATCAAAAGATTTTATGAATTAAATGAGGTAAAATAATATGACATGGACAGTAGAAAAAATTACAGAGCTGTGTGTAGAATATTGCGGCAGATGCGATATTAAGTTTAATTCTCCTGTTGTTATTAATGGCAGATTAACCAGAACCCTCGGAAGATGTTTTTATGAAAGACATGGATCAATTTGGAACCCTGTTAAGATTGAAATTTCGCGGCAGTTGCTTGAAACAGCTACAGACGAATCCATTGAAGCTGTTATTGCTCATGAGTGCGCCCATTATGTGAGCTGTGCTATCACTCACGAAAATCATGGTCATGATTCTACATTTCGTTTCTATTGTGAAAAAATCGGGACAACAAATGATACTGCGGTTTATTCTGATCTTGAACGTACAAAAGGAAATGAAGAAGTCTATAAATATACTGTTTATTGCTCTTGCTGTGGAAAATTTATTGCAGGCAGATCTCGTGCTTGCCGCATTACTAAAGAGCCTTGGAATTTCTTTAGTAAATGCTGTAATGCAGAAGTTGAGGTAAAACAGAATTGGTGATGTTTTACCTCTATTGATTTTATTAAAATTTTATAGTATAATATATATGTAAGATAAAGGAAGAAGTAAAGAAAGGGGTCTGTTATGAAGAAATATGCAACAGTTGAAACGGCAGTTGTTCTGATAGTTGAAAATCTGGAAGCTAATCACATTGCTTGTAATACAGAGTGCATCCGCAATAGAGTTTACAGTTGGTATAGTCATTCTGATGTAACAGATCCCGAAGTGCTTGCGGCATGTGCTCTGATGGGAAAGGACTGGTATCCTGGAGCTACTTATCAGGACATGTTAGATGCTAAAGAGTGGTGGTTCCCGCAGAATCCTTATGATGAGACTCCCATATGGGAGATTGAAGCGGCGCAGCGTGATGCAATGTGGTGGTAAGAAGAAAGGTTGCGCTAAAGCGCAACTTTCTTCTATTTGGAGGAAATATGAAAAAAGAAGATGTTGTTTGGCACGAAGAAGATGAATCTATTGTGATGGAAGATCCAGACGGTTGGCAATTAATATGTGTAATGAATCATTTTAAGGGAAGATTTCATTACGAAATAAAGACACCTGATAATTATTATTTAGATTATACAAATGAAGATATATATGAAACGATTGAAAGACTTAATCAAGAGAAAAGAATCTACCAAATCTAATAAAATTGTTTGTGAAATGAATTATAAACCTTGTTTATATCAAAAAGATCCCTATCATAAACATTGTTCCTCTTGTCCTATTTATCAAAGATCAATTACATTTTCACATCTGTTTTAAAGCTGCAGATCCGCAGCTTTATTTTTTTCAAAATTTTTGTTATAATATATATGTAAGATAAAGAAAGGGAAAGGTGATGAGCATGGAAAAATTCTTCGTAGCTGATTCTTATAAGGATATGGAAGTTCTTGGTGAGCCTTTTGAGAATGAAAAGGGACGCCCCTATGTAAAGGTAAAAGGTGTATGCCCTCGTTGCGGCGGTTCTGGTCATTATTCTTATAATCAGATGGACGGAACTCGTTGTTATGGTTGCAATGGATCTGGCATTTCTATTCAGAAGGTTCGCGCTTACACTGAGAAAGAATATACTCGTATGCAGGCTACAAATGAGCGTGCTCGCGCCAAAAGAGAAGCTGAGAAAGAAGCCAAGGCTCGTGATCTTGTTGAAAACGCTGCTAAGTATAAGCATGAAGTTGCTCTGAAACTTGGTTTTGGCGAAGATGAGAAGGCTTATCTTGTATATGGTGATGATACTTTTGCAATTAAGGATAAGCTGAAAGAGCTGGGTGCTCGCTTTGATCCCACTCTGAAGTGGTTTTTCTCTAAAGAAGTTGAACTTCCTGAAGGATACAAGCTCTGTGCGATGAGTTTTGACGAACTCTATAACTACAATCCACAAAGTAAGTGGGCAGAGTTTAAAGAAGATGCCAAGGCTATTGTGTCGCGGCGGATGGTTGAGCTTAAAGGCCCGTCCACTTCTGTTTATTATCCTGGAGTTGAGAAAGAGCGGATCCGCAATATTACTGCTAAAGTAGATAGCATTCGCGGTTTTGAAGGTATGTATGGATATACTTCTGTATATACATTTACTTCTGGAGATTATGTTTTTGTTTGGATGACTTCTAAGTGTGATATGGGTCTTACTGTTGGGGAGACGGTTGATCTTACTGGCACTATTAAGAAGTTTGATGAATATATGGGTGTCAATCAGACACACCTTACTCGTTGTATTGTAAAGAAAGTAGAGGGGTAATATGTTTTTTAATTGGGGAGCAGACGCGGCAAGGGGTAATGTAGAAAGACATGAACGACAGCTTGATAGGGCGGAATTGAAGTACATTATACAGTCGATTGATGCAGCTTCCCGCCAAGGCTATACAGGAATTAAGTGGAGAGGAGATATTCGTAGAACAAATATTCGTAAACTTAAAGAATACGGATATGAGGTTATACATACAACTTATTGCATTTATGAAATCAACTGGTAAGATGAACGGGGGATAAAGATCCCCCGTTGATTTTTTTATAAAAATATGATATAATATATATGAAAATAAAGGAAGAGTAGAAAGGGAAAATCAATGACATTTAATCATAAATTAGTAGATGAATTTTTGGAGGCGATTTTTCCTCTGCCAAAAGAATTTGGAGTTATCTGCTGTGAATATGAAGATTCTGAACCAGTAGATTTTTCGTTTTTTCAAGAGGCTGTTTGGGATGTTGATCCTGATGCAACTGTGTGTTTTGGTATGTCTAAAATGGTAATCATTTCCCCCAATCTTGGTAATGTAGTTATTAAAGTACCTTTTAATGGTTACTATACTGAGAAAGATATAGAAGGAGACTTAGATTGGCATCCTTTTTGCTGGGCGGCGGGATCTGATTCTAAAGATTATTGCTTAACTGAATTTGAAAAATACAACAGACTTAAAACATATGGATTAGACTGTTTTGTTGCAAAAGTGATGTTTTATAAAGAGATGTGCGGCGTTCGCATATTTTTACAAGAACAGGTTACGCCTGAAAATGATTCTTATTGTACTCGTAGACCGTCAAGAAAATCTCAAGATCTTGCGGATAAGTGGTATGATGAAGGAAAATTTTATATTGAACCTGAGTGGATAGCAAATTGTCTTGATAAATATGGAAAGTCTAAGGTGGAAAGGTTCTTATATTATTGTGCTAATATAGATCCCGACATTTTGGAAGATGTTCACAGCGGAAATTTTGGGTATCGCGGAGATGAGACTCCATGTATACTTGATTTTAGTAATTATTCAGATTAAGAAGGAGAATTAAGATGGCTACAACACGCGAAATTGCCTGCGAATTTTACAAGTGGGAAGGCGAATGTGCAAAAGGTAGAGAAGGAACTTTCAGAAAGGCATGTCAGACTTGTAAGAAGTATAAAGCTAAAAAGGGAAGCCTTCCTGCCCGCCAGAATCTTAAAAGACAAAAGGCAGAGAAAATTAGAGAGCGTGATATGAAACAGATGATGCGAGATTATTAATCACTATTTGTTTTTCATTTAAATTTTTGTTATAATATTTATAGAAAGATAAAGGAGGGTTGAACAAATGAGTAGAAGCCCATATTTCTTTGTTGAGCGACCTGATCGTAATACTGGTAAATATGAAATGCAGCACCCGATTGTGTGGAATTATAATCATACTAAGCAGGAACCCGCAGATCTATTTCCTTATAATGGATGCCACGATCTTTTCTCTATTGTAGAGAATAATGGTACTGGTAATGATTTTCCAACTATGAGGGGTATTCATCACGGTTTACCTGAAAATGTGGCGGCAGAGATTAAGGAAGCCTATGACCACTGTTGTTATGAAACTGAATATGCAGGGGAAAAGCATCTTTATACCCCGACTGTACGTTGGTTTAGCTATGCGGATATGTATATTTACTGCCTTGAACATCCAGAAGCAGTAGATTATGAAGCTATGGATGAAGCCTATTATAATGGAGAAGAAGAGGATCCACCTAAGAAAATTATGATGCCTACGCCACTAAAATCTCTTATGAATCGCGTCGATGCGTTTCTTGAGGTTATGGATGGATGGGATTGGCGAGATGATTATAGCCAGATCCGTATTGTCTATTGGATTGAGTAAGGAGGATCATATGAGTTGGTATTGTATTCATGAAAAGACGTGGCCAGGAACTCTTTATGAGCCTCCTGAAGCCTGGTGCGAGCTTAATGAAGATTGTGATTGCGAAGATTGTCATCATAGATATTCGCAAGAAGATTATGAAGATGATCGAGCAGATTATGAATACGAAAGATACAAAGACTCTTTTGATTTTTAACAAAAAATTTGTTATAATATATATGTAAGATAAAGAAAGGAAAGGTAATAAACATGACAAATGCAGTATGGTACTGGGAATATCAGTTGAAGATCTGGGATGAAATTGATAGCAAGGAAGAGATTCGTTCTGGAGTGGTAGCGGCAGATACTATTACTGAAGCTATGAAGGAAATTGAGGATTATTACGGTGATGAGATCATGGAAGTTCAGATGTTGAAATCTATTACTGATGGTGTGTTTGAGTTCCAGTATGTAATGGAAGATACTGATTTTGATTTCGTTATTAGCAAGAAAGTTTAAAGGAGGGCATGATGACATTTGCAGAGATGATGTTTTATGCAGAAGCTGAAGGCTTACTGCCGACGCGGGCGGGGAAGATCAATGCTGTCATCAACGCCGTTAAAGAATATCCCCGCCCTGAGATTGAGTTTTCTGAGTTTGAGAAAATTCTTGAAAATTATGGGTTAAGATATGATGATTTATCTGATCGAGAGATTCGATATATCAATGCCAGTATTGGTTAAAGATGGCGACAAAGAGACCGCCGCTTGAAAAACTAAAAAAATTTTGATATAATAAGTATGTAAGATAAAGAAAGAACAAATTACAAAAACAAAAAACACTTTAAGAGAAAAAGGAGATTTTCACTATGGAGAACACTGTAAAGAAAACTAAGGCTATGTATTTTGCGGAACTTCGTGAGATGGTGCTGGCGGCTGTTGAGGATCAGACGCAGCAGGATGAACTGGTTGAGTTCATTGATAAGCAGATTGAGACTCTTGAGAAGCGTAAGGTTGCCGCCGCTGAGCGTGCAGAGAAGAAGAAGGCTGAGTCTGATGCTATGACCGATGCCATTCTTGCTCAGATTGGCAATGAGCTGATTACTGTCGATGAGATCGTAATTGCTCTGGATAGCGAGGAAGTTACTCGCAATAAGGTGACTGCTCGTCTTGGTAAGCTGGTAAAGGCTGGCACGATTGTTAAGGAAGCCGTTAAGGTTGAGGGTAACAAGAGGATGGCTTATCGCCTTGCCACTGATGCCGACGCGGCAGATGCAGACGAAGAGTAATTCGTTAAATGATACCAAGGGGAGATAAGCAATTATCTCCCCTTATTTGCGTAGGAGGACTATATGTTTTGTTTAAATTATTATCCTTCTCAAAAGTATTTATAGGATGCAGAAGAATTTAGAATTAAATATCGACCTGCTGACCGCACATTAGAAAATTTTTTAGATGTATATAAAGATAAGTCTATTGTAATTGATGTAACAGATGCTTTTGAAGAAGTTGATGCTAAATTATTAAAAGGATTATATGATAAATATAAGAATATAAAAATTATTCTTGATTTTAATAATAAAGATCATTTATCAAGAGTGCAAGAAATTGGATTGCCTTTTTTCTTCGCGAATCCGATTACTACTATTGATCAACTGCACGGTTTATTAACTTATAAACCTACTGATATGTATATATGTGAAGAATTAGGATTTTTTCTTGATAAAATCAGTAGAATATTGCATGAAAATAATATAAAAGTTAGAGTTTTTCCAAATATTTGTCAATCAAGTTTTGCAGACACTCCAAGTATAAAGACATTTTTTATTAGACCAGAAGATGTTTCCATATATGCAACTTTTGTAGATGTGTTTGAATTAGTTGCAGATGAAAAAAGACAACAAGTATTATATAAAATTTATAAACAAGAGAAATGGTTCGGTAAGTTAAAAGATGTTATTCCCACTTTTAAAGGAGAACTTGATAGTAAATATCTATTAAATACTTTTGGAATGATTAGAAGTAAATGCGGCAAGCGGTGCTTATATAAGCCAGGAAGCTGCGCTATATGCGACCGATTTTCAGAACTTGCTAAAACCTTTGAGACAAATAAAATTGTGATACGAACAGCTAAAAAGAAAGATTGATTTTCTTAAAAATTTTTGATATAATATATACATAAGATAAAGAAAGAGGTAAAAAGCATGGCTGCAAAAGGAAGTATCTTGAAACAGGAAGTTGCTGAAAAGATTCTTGCGGCATTTCCTGGAAGTTTCTTGTATAATGATGGCAAGGAAATTCGTATTAACGGAACTGAGAATGGAGAAAGTCTCCAGATTAAGGTAGCATTAACTTGTGCTAAGGTAGCTGTTGAGGGCGGAGACGACACTATTCTTCCTGGTGAGAAAACTACGGCAACCGCAGATGTAAAACCTGTAGGAACGAATGAAAAAATTCCTCAGGAGCCGACTGCAGAAGAGAAGGAAAGACTTACTACTTTGTTAAATAAGTTAGGACTGTAAGGAGATAATTATGGGAGCAGGAGTTCATCTTTATCAAATGACCTGTTGGGAATCAGCGGGGCGTTGGCATGTAAATGATGTTAAAAATCTCAATGGACGTTCTGCTAAATGGTATACTCCCATGCGTATTTTGGGAGTTTCTGTTGAAGAATATGTTGATCTTTTATTAAATACATTTCATGCAGAAGGAATGTATTATTATGCTCCCACTGATTATTTAGCTTTTCATTTTTCAAAAGAAAAAGATGCAAAAGCATTTTGTTCGTATGTAAATAAGATCGCGCGACACAGTAATTATTGCTGTGCATAGTATATACTTGGAAGTTGAGCGGCGTCCCTCCCCAGTCATGAATGGAAGTTGAGGGCCGGCAGGTATTGTCCAGATTTGAGGCGCTCAATATAATCTGTTTTCAGATACCGAACAAAAGGCTAAAGTAGGGTCTACCAAACCAGGGCCTTGCATCTAAAAACTGTTAGGGTAGACATTTAGGCTCCTCTAGTCTAATGGAGAAAACGCAGCGCTACGGACGCTGAGTTGGGGGTTCGAATCCCTCGGGGAGTGCCATTTGGTGCATTAGCTCAATGGTGAGAGCGACGGCCTTATAAGCCGTTGACACTGGTTCGACTCCAGTATGCACTACCATTTTTCTTATTCTTAATAAGGAGTAGATATGATGTATCAGGTTCCTCATGAAGAATTTTACAAACTTTATGATGCTTCAGTTGATAAAATTATTGATTATTTTTATTCAAAAGATGAATTAATAAAGTTTATTGCCAGATGGTATCGTGCTGGTGAATGGATAGATGATTTGTTCAGGTATCATAAAAGTGTAAGTAATTCTTTTATTAAACAGTGTACTTGCGATGTAAATGAATTATTCAAAAGCAGCTGGGATCAGTATTATAGATGTTATATTCTTTATGATAATTTTGATAGAATTATTAATGTTCATGATTTTGAATCGGATGCTTTAAAGTTATATCAAAATTGGGAAGCAGAAGGTAATACTAATACATATAGCTGGTCATCTTTTATATGGAGATGGCGGAGACGCCGTTTAAAATCTCGTAAGTATGAGTTCTTGAGAAGGATGGATTCTAATTATAGATATAGAAAAGATCCAGTTCCTCATACACGAAAGTGGCGAGGTGGTCCGAGTCAGTCACCGCCGCATACCGCAAAAATTATGCGTATGTATGCAAATCCTGATTATAAATATTTTAATCGTGGCTCAACAAAAGAAATTCCACAGTGGTGGGATGATCGTTATAGAAGAACTCAAAGGTCTTGGAAGGAGCAATCAAAAGCAAGACATCAATGGCAAAGAGGGAAGGTCTAATTTAAGAAATTCCCTCTTGATTTTTTTAAAAAAATATGATATAATTATTATGTAATAAAGATAAGGAAAGAAAAACAAGACAGTGGGAGGGTTCTTATATGGCAGAGATTATGATTGATGCATTGGATCTGGATGAAGATATGGAGTTCGATCAGGAGAATGAGGTAAATACTGGTAGCACTGATGTTGTTATTACCAGTTCTGTGAAAATGTATCTGCGCGAGATTGGTCAGTATAATCTTCTGTCAAGAGAAGAAGAAATCAAACTGGCGGAGGCCGCAGCCAATGGAAGCCAGAAAGCTAAAGACGATTTGGTAAATCATAACTTGCGTCTTGTTGTTTCTATTGCTAAGCGATATATGGGTCGTGGCCTTACTCTCTTGGATCTCATCCAGGAAGGCAATATGGGTCTGATTAAAGCAGTTGATAAGTATGATGTAAGTAAGGGATTTAAGTTCTCTACTTATGCTACTTATTGGATTAAGCAGGCTATTTCTCGTGCTGTGATGGATCAGGCTCGTAATATTCGTATTCCTGTTCATATTATTGAACTTATGAGTAATATTAAGAAGGTTGAGCGTGATTTTCAGCAGGCTCATGGGCGTGAGCCTAAGGAAGCTGAAGTTGCGGCCGTTCTTGGCATTGAAGTTAAAAAGGTTAAGGAAGCGTATACCTGGATGAAAGATACTACTTCTCTTGATATTATGGTCGGCGATGATGAAGATACCACAGTTGGCTCTTTTATTGAAGACGAGTCTGTAGTTCCTGCTTTTACGGCAATCGAGGAAAATGATCGCACTACTGCGATTAGAAATATCCTTGATACTTTGAATGACCGTGAAAAAATGGTTATTGTGCGGCGGTTTGGCATTGGTCTTGATAGAGCTGAGACTCTTGATGAAATCGGTAAGGAACTTGGACTTAGCAGAGAACGTATTCGTCAGATCGAAGCAGCTGCGCTTAGAAAGCTGCGGAATCCTCGTCGTGCTAATCTGCTCAAAGAATTTTTTTAAAAATTTTTGGGCAGAGTTGTTTAAAAAGATTTGCATACTTTTTAATAAGAATAGACTTCCAGAGGAACTTATTGATTTTCTTATAAAATTTTGATATAATATATATGTAAGATAAAGAGAGAAGAAAAACAATAGTTCCTTAAAGAAGTCAGGAACGTCTCACGGAGGGCGAGCCAAGCGCCGTTCTCCGTGAGGAAGATCGGAAAGTTGATTTTATAAAAAATTTTTGATATAATATATATATAAAGTTAATAAAGACAGCAAAACTGCAAAATTTCAATTATTCTAATACAAGAGCAAATTTAATTGGGTTAAATGAAAATCGCCTCTGAAAAAGGCAGGCGCCAGAAGGCGTCAGAAAGTGCTGAAGTTTATTGTGGTTCTAATTTGGTAAGCCACCTACGGGTTTTAGAAAAGGAACTTGCTGTCTTGTAAAAGTTTTTAAGGAGCAAAAAACATGACTAAGTAGGATTATCTTAATGGGAAACAAAAATACAATGATTTTTGTGGAAAAGTAATTTCATAGACATTAACAAAGATTCAAAAAAATTTTGATAATGAAGATATTGATTTTGAATCTTATTGTATAAATCAGGTTGAAGAAACTTTTGAGAGTATGCTCTTACATAGTTTAAATTTTATCACTGATGTATATAAAATTGATACAGATTGGATAGAGATTTCTGAAAATGTTGTTTTAGAATTAACTTTTTCAAAAGATGGTAAAAATTTTAAAAATAGAATTTATGAACATTATTCTGATTACTTAAATAATCATGACGAAAATATGTTTTTAAATGCAATTAATAAAATTTTAAACACAGAATCTCGTTATATATTTAATCATGCGTTAGCTCAAGAGGTTGGCTCTCAAGCGATTGAATGTGAAATTATTGGCAATAATGCTTGTGGAGATTGTTTAGATCATTTGGGTGGGGGAAGAATTAATCCGACTTTATTAACAGATATTCCTCCATATCATCCAAATTGTGAATGTAATATAGTTTATTATTTACCAGTATCTAATTCAGAAGAATCTGAATAAAACGGTGCCAGATAGCTCAGTTGGTGGTAGCATCTGACTGTTAATCAGAGGGTCGTGGGTTCGAGTCCCACTCTGGCAGCCATCGAGTTGATTTACCTCAGCCAATGTAAATCTAAGCTGATGAAATACAGCCGCGAGCACTATCGGGGGAGTTAAGCAGTAGTAGTCAGGTAAAATCTTGGTGCCTGATAAAAGTCAAGTATCTTTGAAAGTAGTAAAGGTGAAACTTTTGTCGCATCCCAGACGGAGTGGGAGTAGGATGCTGGTGGGCATCCGAGCAGGGCTAAAGTAGTGGCACACACCCATCCATAGGCTCCGATGGTGGAATGGCAGACACGCTGGTCTTAGGAACCAGTCCTTCGGGGTGAGGGTTCAAGTCCCTCTCGGAGTACCATTCAAGGGATTGTAAGGCTTGAATTAACAAGATATGACGTGCGGGGATGAGGCCCCGCGGTAACGAAAGTTTAAACACTTAGTTATGGTCTCGTGAGCGACGAACGTAGTCCCTGAGGTTTTCTCTGTACCAAGACGATTATGAACAAACAGAGATTTTTATATCAGTAATTAACACGCCTCTTAATAATGCGTACCACGTTAATTCATATTAGAGGTCTTAACACGGATTTTACACTTAAACTACCACCGATCTGCGGAGTATGTGGCGTAGCGGAAAAGCCTCTCTAAAAAATAAGAAGCGAAGTAAAGTGTATTCCTCCAGTTTGCCAGAGTCCGCCGCGGAGGTAAACCTAAACTGGCATTATATACTCTCGGAGAGGATCAGCAGACTCGTCGCCCTGTCACGGCGAAGATAGCGGGGGCAGCACCCGTCGAGAGTGCTCGGTCGCATAGAGGACCTGAAGCCCTATGGTTCTGTTCCAGGAACTGAAATTGGAAGGTATAGGAGAGATTGCTGAGCATTGCGTTTCCTCACTCCGCTCAACCAAAAGGAGTAAATAAAGATGTCTATGAAATGCCAGTTTGAGAAGATGGTAGGGTAGCTGTTAAACTCACTTATTAGATTGCAAGTTATGGTTCTTGGGTCTAATTTAAAAACCAATGCGCTGTTATGGCACAGCGCCATATCCCATCGAGGAGAAATTAAATGAGGCGGGCTGGCATATCCCAAGTTCGCAATAATATGCCTTTAATATGCTCCGTTAGGCAAGTGGTCTAAGCCGTCGGCCTTTCACGCCGGAGACGGGAGTTCAATTCTCCCACGGAGTACCACATCTCTTCGTCTAGTGGCTAAGGATCTCGGTTTCTCAGACCGAGGACGTGAGTTCGAATCTCACAGAGATGATTTGATATTTTTAAAAAATTTTAATATAATATATATGTAAGATAAAGACAGAAACAGCAAAAACTTAAAGAATAAGCGTTAAATTGGGGATTTAAAGGTGCTATATTTAAGCTGTCTTGTAGATGTTTCTGGCCCCATAGTCAAGCGGTTTAAGACGGCTGACTCTAAATCAGCAGACACCAGTTCGAATCTGGTTGGGGTCTCCATTCGCGGTTTCAGGCACATCGCAATATAAATACGCCCTGTGAGGATTACTGAATTAAGTGCTTTCCAAGATTAAAAGAAGTCATTTTGGCGAAATCCAAACCAAAAACTAGGGGGAGAATGAATGATAGCACTACATGTCACCCTAAAAACAATGAAACTAATAATTTATTTTTGACCGACAAGGTTGTTTTTGCTGCTTCAAGGGTGGGTAGCTCCCATATCGGACATAAGCAGACGTTAGGGTGGTGAGGTCGTAAAACCATCAAGAACAAAGTACACGTTCGACTATTTATTGAATAGTAAATAGAATGAGGGATCCGCTCAACCGCGTCCATCCTGGCTCGGTATATAAATGCAACGGGAGAATGAGGACAACCACTTTTAGGAAAACCCGTGAAGCCTCTGATCAGGGTTGTGGGGAGCCGTAATCTCCCTTCTTACTTTCCTATTTGATATTTAATAAAATTTTTGATATAATATATATGTAAGATAAAGAAAGACGATTACAGCAATTATTTAAAGAAGATTTGACTGTTAATCAAAATACTTTAAAGTCGTCTTGGAGATTAATTTTATAGGGCGGGTTGGTAGCAGTCTGGTAGCTCGTCAGGTTCATATCCTGAAGGTCGAAGGTTCAAATCCTTCACCCGCAACCATCAAGCAAGTATATGTAGCACTAACATATACAACTGCTTAGAAGTTTGTTTTCTACTTTTGTTCTTAAAAACAAAGAGAGTGACTTGAATGTTCAAGAAGAATGTTCCCGTGCTTTCGGTGATAGCGGTCGTTAGTGAGTTCATGTCCTGAATGAACGATCCCCCGCGAGGAGTGCAAAAAGATAGAGGGTGCAAATATCTATCGTACTACTATACTCGTGAGTAGTTTTCCCTTATATCCTGAGTGACACACTTTTCAGTGAATAGTTCAAAGTAAAAAGAATACTCAGTTTTTATATAAACTGCGGTTTATATAATCAAAGATATAAGCCGCATTTTTAATGCCGTCATAGCGCAGTTGGTAGCGCAAGTGCCTTGTAAGCACTGGGTCGGGGGTTCGAGTCCCTCTGGCGGCTCCATAGGCACGAGTGGCGGAATAGGCAGACGCAGCGGACTTAAAATCCGCTGATCGAAAGATCGTGCGGGTTCAAGTCCCGCCTCGTGCACCATCGAGAACAAAAGTTCTCACGTCATGTTTAATCTTTTCTTTTTAAAAGGAGTTGGAGTTAAACTCCAACTCCTATTTTGGTGTAGTTGGTGTAATGGTAACACAGGGGATTGTGGATCCTTTAATATCAGTTCGATTCTGGTACTTCACCCCATATAGGCGTCTGGTGTTAGCGGATAGCATTCTGGTCTCCAAAACCAGCGGGCCTGGTTCGAATCCAGGGATGCCTGCCATTGATAATAATATATTTGGGTGGTTTGGAATCCACCGCCACACTTTATTGTTGGTTGAGTACAAGTGTGGCAGAACCCAGCCAAAGGGCAAATATATATTATATATAGAAGTTTTGCAAAACTTATTAAAATTAAGCCCAATAGCAAATTAGTAGATGATGGGCACTAATTACAATTTGATAGGTAGCTCAACTGGTAGAGCAACGGCATGTGGAGCCGTGTGTTGGAGATTCGAGTTCTCCCCTATCAACTTTTCTGTTACAAAAAACTCTTCTTAAAAGGGGATTTTATATGATAGATAATGAAGTAAGAGATATTTTATGGGCTGAACATATGCGTCAGCAAGACACCATAGAATTAATAGCAAGCGAAAATTTTGTCAGTGAAGAAACTATGATGATGGCAGGGAGTATTTTTTGTAATAAATATACAGAAGGATACCCTGGTAATCGTTATTATGGTGGATGTGAACATTACGATAGATTAGAAAAACTTTGCCAAGAGAGATGGTTAAAAGTTTTTAATGCAGAAAATGATTATCATTGTAATGTACAGCCGCACAGTGGATCTCAAGCTAATTTTGCTGCATATATGGCATTATGTAAACCTGGAGATACTATTTTAGCTATGTCTCTTGATAATGGTGGTCATTTAACTCATGGTTCTCCTGTCAATTTTAGTGGAAAAATCTATAATGTTGTATTTTACAATGTGGATAAGAATGGTTTTATTGATTATAATGATATAAGAAATAAAATTAGACAATATGCCCCAAAAGTAGTATTAGCAGGTGCAAGCGCATATAGTAGAGAAATTGATTTTGAAAAAATTTATTCTATTTTATGTAGCGAATATCCCACTGGTGGTCCATATGGACCTCGTCCTTATTTTATGGTTGATATGGCCCATATCGCTGGATTAATTGCAGCAGGAGATCATCAATCTCCTTTTGGGTATGCGGATGTAATCACTACCACAACTCACAAAACTTTAAGAAGTATTCGCGGCGGCCTGATTTTTTGCAAAAAGGAACTGGCTAAAAAAGTTGATAGTGCGGTGTTCCCTGGAAGTCAAGGGGGTCCGTTACAGCATATAATTGCCGCAAAAGCTGTAGGTGCATTAGAGTGTTTACAGCCTGAATATAAGGAATATATCCATCGAGTTGTAAAAAATACAAAAGCAATGTGTGATGAATTTATTTCAATGGGGTATAAAGTAGTTACAGGTGGGACGGATAATCATTTATTCCTTTTAGATTTATCTGATTTAAATATCACTGGCAAAGATGTGCAAGACGCTTGTGAAAAACATGGAATTACATTAAATAAAAATTGTGTTCCTGGTGAGAAACGATCTCCTAAACTTACGAGCGGCGTGCGGATAGGATGCGCGGCAGAAACAACTCGTAATAAAACTGAAAATGATTTTAGAGAGATTGCTCATAAAATTGATGAAATTATTAAAGGGATTAATTAAAAATTAATGCTTGTATACGGTGTGGTACCTTAGTGGGGAGGAGGTGCGGTCTTGAAAACCGTTGCTCCGAGAGGGGCTGGGGGTTCGAATCCCTCCCACACCGCCATGGCTGGGTGGCAGAGCTGGTTTAATGCACCTCCCTGCTAAGGAGGCACTCGGGTTAATAACTCGGGTCGAGGGTTCGAATCCCTCCCCAACCGCCATTTAATATAACATATGGAGGAAAAATATGAAATTTTTAATTACTGCTATTGTAACTGTTGGTTTTTATATAGTTTCTGCATGTGTTATATCAGAAACAAGTTATATCTTTGATGCGCTTGATAGCAATATTCATTGATATTTCTAAAAAATTATACTATAATATATATGTAAGATAAAAAAGACGTATGACAGCAAAACAAAACATCGGTAGGATGAATACAGTTTTCTGATTTGAAAAGGAAAATTAGGATTAGAGTTTATCCCGTGAGAATTTCTGTAAGTCCAGTAAGTAAACTGAAAAACACGGTGCGTCTTGAATGAAGTATATGGGTCGGTGAGCAGAATTGGTAACGCAGCGGACTGTAAATCCGTGGCCTTATGGCATTCTTGGTTCGAGTCCAAGGCGGCCCACCATAGGGGGTCATAGCTCAGTTGGGAGAGCGCATCCCTTGCAAGGATGAGGTCGAGAGTTCGATTCTCTCTGGCTCCACCATCTGGTTGCATCTTTATTAGTTTTGACACAACCATTAATAAATTATGACATTAAACTAATTACATTCCGTGTACACAATGGAAGATCCTCAGGTTTGGTAGTTTCAGCGAGCAGAGATGGAAACTACCTATAGGCTCGATTAACTCAGCTGGGAGAGTGCGACTCTTACAAAGTCGAAGTCGTTGGTTCAAGTCCAACATCGAGTACCATTTACGGGGCCGGCGTATAAATGGTCCCACCACCCGACTCGTAGTGAACATGGAACGCTGAAAGGTCTTGGGGAACTCCAGGGTAAGATACCCTGCAAGGGGAGGTTGTGCTCCCCATTATTTTCTTTTTAAGGAGACTGAAATGATACGATTATATACAAGTTATTTTTATCAAATCCGCCACTTTAAAAAGAATATGGTACCTATTTCGACTGCTTGTTTTGATCCCCACTGGTTTAATGATTGGATGGGTCATGGTTATGTTTTTAAAGACAAGAGAGGAATATATAACGGTATTCGTGCAGAATGTTTTCATTTTGATGGAGAAAATCATGGATGCGGCGATCAGTGTTTACTCTCACCTAAAGACCCGTCTAAATGTGAATTTTTGCGGCGTCTCCGCCAGCAATATGATAAATTAAATTTTCAAGATATTATGGCTCGATGTGAAAGGTTAGCTTCTTACATTCAGTCTATTGAAAATTTACAAGAATTACCAATTTTAGTTTTTGTTTTTTATGAAACTCCTACAAACCTATGTTCAGAAAGAAAAACTTTACAAAATTGGTTTAAAGATAATGGATATGATTTACAAGAATTAAAATATCCAATAAAAGATAATTATATTGATATTTAATAAAAATTTTGATATAATATATATGTAAGATGAAAGGGGATAAATAAATGGGTTATAGAAATATTTATATCTATTTAGATGATGAAAGAGAACCTTTTTGGAAGATTATCCCTGATGGAGCAAGCGTCATTGTTTGTAGAAGCTATAAAGCAGCGGTTGCCGCCATTGAGACAGCCTGTAATAAAGGTTGGACTAATCTTACTCTTGATTTAGACCATGACCTTGGTTCTAAGAAAACTGGATATGATTTTTGCAAATGGCTTGTAGAAGAAGGATGGACTGGTAAGTTTCATTGTCATACTGCCAATCCTGTTGGTGCAGCCAATATGAGACAATTACTTACTCATTATGGATGGGAGGAATTTTAAATGAAACTTTGGGCAGTTTGGGGATATGATGATATATATGGCGGGCTTCATGGAATGAAAGAAGTTGAAATCTATGAAGGCACTGAAAATGAAGCTATTGAATATGCTCGTGAACTTGCTGATAGTGTAATTAGTTCATATTCCGATATATATGATGCTCTTGAAGATTCAGTTCGAGAATATTGTGAAGATGAAGGAATTGAAATGGGCATCGGATCTGAAGATGAAGATGATATTCGTGAAGAATTTTATAATAATGATATGGTTTATGGCTGTATTGAATTAGATATGACCAAACTTCCGACTTTAGATCTTGAAGAACTTGAGAAGATGTATTATAATGATGAAGATGGTTTCATTGAAGCCTACAGACTGGATTAATCCAGTCAAATAACTGGGTGTAATTCAGTTGGTAGAATGCGTGATTTGGGATCACGATGCCGTGGGTTCGAGTCCCGCCACTCAGAGGATACCAGTACAAATGTGTTTACGTCGCGTATCTATTTTAACAAGAGTTTGTACATAAAATACAAAAGACACATACAGCAAACATAAAAGTCTAAACTTTTATATGCGAGTTCGAATCTCGTCTTACCGTTGGGTATGTAGCAAAATGGATAATGCAAAAGTCTAAAAAAGTGTCTTGTAATACGAAGGAGATTATTTATGAGAGGAATGGCTTATAAAAGATTTCAACGTGAAAAGCATATCAAGAGAAAAGAAGATATTCTTCGTGCTTACCGATTAGACAATCCGCCTCATAAATATAATGATAAAGATTTATTTAGTTGTATTACATTTCCAAGAGGTAGGGAAGTCGCTTATGAAGGCAGTTGGCTTCCCTATTGGATTGTAAGAGCAAGAGGACAACTAAATAAAGGGAAAATTCATTGTGGCTGTGGCATGTGTATGGCTAAAACTCGTAATAAGGGAAAGAAACGTCATGTACATGGAAATTATGCTCCTGCTATTAATTATAAAATTAGTGATTTGCGGCGGGCGCAGCAAATGGATTGGGATGAATCTCATTGGAATATAGAAGATGAGTTTCCGCGAGGATTGAGACGAGAAACTGTAATTTTTGATGATGAAGTAGGATATTGGATTTCAGATGAAGAATTAAATGAATTAATTGCTTCGCTCTCTGATTGATTTTTAATAAAATTTTTGATATAATATATATACAGTAAAGATAAAGAAAGAAAAAATATAAGAGGAAATGCGATATGAATATAGTCGGAGCTGGCGATCGGTTCATGGTATATGGTGAAGATGTAAAAACATATAAGGTTTTACCCGCCGATACTTATAAGATACAATTTAATAAGATGACTGGGTTCTATCTCATTAGCCATAATGATCTTACAGTAGATGAGAAAGTATATGGCCCCTATGCTCGAAAAGTGCAGAAGGTTATGAATACTTTTAAGCATCTTGATCGAAATATGGGAGTAATCTTGTCTGGCCCCAAGGGAGTTGGTAAGTCAATGTTCGCTCGATTATTAGCGGAAGCTGGAAAAGATAATGGTCTGCCGCTAATTATTGTAGATTGTGCGGTTCCAGGAGTTGAAGATTTTATTTCTTCTATTGAGCAGGAATGTATTGTTCTTTTTGATGAGTTTGAAAAAACATTTAAACCTGATAAAGATAATGGATTTAATCCACAAGAAAATTTACTTTCACTTTTTGATGGTATTGATAATGGCAAGAAACTTTATGTTGTGACTTGTAATGAAACTCGTGATCTTAACTCTTATCTCTTGAATAGACCTGGACGTTTTCATTATCATTTCATTATGGGAACTCCAACAGGAGATGAAGTAAGAGAATATATGGAAGATAATCTGGTTGGAGATGCCAGACAGTATATAGATAAGGTTGTAGCACTTAGTGCAATTTCAGCTTTCACATATGATGTGTTGCGGGCAGTTGCTTTTGAACTGAATCAGGGTTATGACCTTAGCGAAACTATGATGGATCTTAACATTGAACGTGAGCGTTATCTCAATTTGACTATGAAAGTCATTTTTACAAATGGCTATGTAGCTAATGCGAGAGATGTGCTTGATCTTGATATGTTCAATAATCGGTATAATTACGAATGGTGTCAGTTTGAAAAGAACACTATTCCAGATAAATTTAAGAAATATTGCGATGCAGTAAATATTCGATTTTATACCAGAGATGTAGCAGTTGATGATAAAGGGTATCATCTTGAGCCTGAAAAAACAGAAATTGTCTGGGATGATGATTGGAATTATATGGATGATGATACCGCAGAACAGCAGGCTTACAAGGCTGAAGTAAAACAGTTTATGGATAGCTTTGAAGTTGCAGAGGTTGTTTTGGAGAAGTCCAAACCTATGTACGGAAGTACCGCATTTGCATACAAGTATCTGGTTTAATCCAGATACTTGTTACAAAAATGTTACAATTTGGTCAGTTTTTTGTAATTTTTTCGTAATAATTTTGAAATATATTGAAGAAACTCGTTGACTTATTTCTTTTAAACAATAGAAGGAGATAAAAAATGTTTAAAAAAATAATTCTAAGTTTTATGATATGTATTTCAATGTTATGTAACCCGTTAATTGCTTCTGCGGATACTGGTATTTAGTTCTTTGATAATATTGATAGTTTAGAAGTAGCACATGTTTGGGTAGATGGTTTACATGTAAGAGCCTTACCAAACACTAATAGTAAAATTATTGATGTTTTAAATGCTGGACAATAGGTAGAAGTTGTAGCAAAATATCCTGGTTGGGCGAAGGTTTGTTTAGCGATTGATTCTTATGGATTTGTTTGTAATGAATTTATTGAATATAGAAGTTATGCGGCGGCTGCCCCTGTTCTCTATGTAGAACCAGTATATGAAGAATATATTGAACCAGAATATGAAGTAACTCCAGAAGAAACTTTCGATGCAATTACTCAAACTGGAGAAGATTATAATTATGAATAGGTTTCAGATTATACAGATTATTATGAAGAACCTGTTTATGAAGAAGAAAATTATTCTTATGAAGAAACTCCTGTAATAGAATAGTCTTATGAAGAAGAATATGAAGATTATTCAAATGATTATGTTGAAGAAGATTATGAAGAATAGGAAGAAGAAGTAACATATTCTGAAACAGCTTCAAATGGTGATGGAAGTTATATAGTTGATTATGCAAAACAGTATGTTGGTAATCCTTATGTATATGGCGGAAATAGCTTAACAAATGGAGTTGATTGTTCTGGTTTTACACAGCAAGTATTTGGTGATAATGGAATCTCTTTGGCGCGGACCGCCGCAGATCAGTCACAAGGCGGACAAGATGTAAGTATGGATGATCTTCAAGCAGGAGATTTATTATTCTATGATAATGGTGGTTATGTTGGACATGTAGCTATCTATTGTGGAGATGGAACTGTTGTTCATGCAAGTAATGAAGAAACAGGGATAACTATTTCAGATGTAGATTATAGGACACCTGTTTCTGCAAAAAGGTACTGGTAACAGTACCACAATATGCGCCTGTAGCTCAGTTGGCGAGAGCACTTGACTTTTAATCAAGGAGTCGCGAGTTCGAGTCTCGCCAGGCGCACCATGGAATGTGAGCTAGTACGGTTATTCAGCACTGGACTGAAAATCCAGGGAACTTGGTTCGACTCCAAGACATTCCACTTTATTTCAAAACCTGTCGTTTAGCCTATGAGTAAGACATAGGTTCCATAAATTAACGAAATAGGAAAGGATTAAATAAACGTAAACCCATTGCAGACCTCGACACAGAAACGATAAGAATAGGAGTTACTTGAAATGATATATAGTAGCTATCGACAAAAAGTAGGTTGGCAACACTGAAAATTTTCTTTAGAAACAGATAGGGAAATCACAATGAAATGCTCAGTAGTTGTCAAAGGTCTACTGAGAGAACACCTGGGTGTGAGAGTTAGGTATTCACGATATAGCGTTTGGTAGGGTGATGTAATGGATGGTTGGCTCCTAATTCTCTTTTTTGAAAATTATTAAAATTTTTGTTATAATATATATGTAAGATAAAGAAAGACGCTTGCAGCAAATTCATAGTCAAGCTATGTGTCGTGAGTTCGATTCTCACTCCTTCCAGTTGGAAAGATAGATCAGTTGGTAGATCAATAGAAAAAGCAGCGTCTTGATTTATAGCCCAGTCGCCAAGCGGTAAGGCACAGGACTTTGACTCCTGCACTCGCTGGTTCGAATCCAGCCTGGGCTGCCAGGCCCCGATAGCTCAATGGATAGAGCAGCGCCCTTCTAAGACGTTGGTTGAAGGTTCGAGTCCTTCTCGGGGTGCCATCTCTCAGAAACGTCTGTATTAGTACGAAGAGATAGATGAATTTTATGCTTAGTAGACGAGGCAGAATACGAACTGAGTGGTACACGTGTGCGGGTTTTGGAAGTGACGCCATGATAGTATTGGATAACTTTCGGTGTTTCCCGAAATAACACGAAAAACATTATTTACGCCAATAAATAATGTAAACTCCTAAGATTGGCGTCTTGGGAGTATATATGGGGGATTGGGCAAATAGGAAAAGCCGCCGTTATGTCTGGTCTTGACAAAAACCGTGTCAGCAATTTTTACTTGCGCTATAGGAGCCGGTGTTTAGAGGTTCGAATCCTCTATCCCCCACTAAATCAATTTATAGTGAGAGGAAGCCTAACGGTAGGGGAGGAAAAGCAATCACATGGCTATTGTTTCTCGCTGGCCGCCAAGCCAGAATACTGGGTCTTATGCGAGATTTACCAGACGCCGCGGAAAGTAGCTATAAGTTGATTTTCTTAAAATTTTTTGATATAATATATATGTAAGTTAAAAAAAGACACATGCAGCAAAACTACTTTAACAAAACTCTTTGATGAAAATAATTTTATAATTTTTATATTGTGTTTACGTTATGAGTGTCTTGTGGGTTGGATTTAACTTACATAAAACCCTCCTTTCCATGATTGACTTGGTGATGCGGTTTACCTGATATGATTCTCCGCAGAACGAGAAAAATCATTCCCCGTGATGTCGTACGGGTGATGGCTTCGACCGCAGGTATAGCGAAATAATCCAGGGTATAAGAGATCCCCTTCAAATGAGAGGTGCGTTAAAGTCTAATAAACTTGAAATCCATTTGAAAAGTTTTCGTTCAACATCTCTTATTGGCACCATTGGTGTAATGGTTAGCATTTCAGCCTTCCAAGCTGGTGGTACGGGTTCAAATCCCGTATGGTGCTCCATCATTTAGACACACGCAGCAAATTATTTCTCAAAATTGGTATTATAAGTAAATCGTATAAATATTAAAAAAGAAGGTGAGGGATACCTCACAGAGAGATAGTGTCTAGTCAAAATTTAAAAGCAAACCGTTTAAGAAGTTAAACATACTTCACTCCCTTTCTTTTGATTTTGGACTGGATATTTAAAAAATATCCAGTCCTTTTTGAGTCAATAGCCAAGTGGTAAGGCAAGGGACTGCAACTCCCTGATCGTAGGTTCAAATCCTACTTGGCTCTTTGTTGATTTTAAATAAAAATTTTGATATAATATATATACAAGGTTATGAAAGATAACCTCAAACAAAAGTTTGAAAGAGATAAAAGGAGAAAAATACTATGAATACTTTTCTTAATCAGATGACCAATGATAGTAACATCACTCGTACTGAGAATGGCGGCGTGACTCGTAAGTCTACTGAATCTAAGGTTCTTGATATGTTTGCAGTCGGCGGTGCATATAGAACCCGCTCTGATGAGGATGTTATCCTTCTTTTTAAGAACGCATTTGAAGAAGATCGTCTTCTGGCTATGAAGTGCCTGTTTTATCTTCGTGATATTCGTGGCGGCCAGGGTGAGAGACGTTTCTTCAGAACCGCTTTTCGTTGGCTTTGTAACGAATATCCACAGGTTGCTAAGGCAAACCTTGAGAATGTCAGTGAGTATGGTCGTTGGGATGACCTGATTTATGTTGCTGAAGGCACTCAGGTGCAGACCGCCGCATTTAATATTATCAAGCATCAGCTTGCTCTTGATATTCAGTGTAAGACTCCGTCTCTGCTTGCAAAGTGGATGCCTTCTCAGAATGCATCTAATGTAGACACTAAGAGACTGGGACATGTCCTGGCAAACTTCCTGGGAATGACCAGTCGCGAATATCGTAAGACTCTTTCTACTCTGCGTGAGCGTATCAACGTTCTTGAGCGTCTGATGAGCGCAAATCGCTGGGATGAGATTGAGTTTGACAAGATTCCTTCCAAGGCAGGACTTGTTTATCGTAATGCTTTTGCAAGACGTGACATTCTTGCTAAGAAGTATGAAGCCTTTGCCAAGAGCAAGGATACCAAGGTAAATGCAGATGCACTGTATCCGCATGATGTTGCTCACAGAGCTTTTGCAATGCGTTACAACACCAGTCTTGAAGATCCTACTCGTCTTATGCTTCAGAAGTATTGGGATAATCTCAAGGACTTCTACAATGGCAGAGAAGAGAATGGCATCGCGGTTGTTGATGTGTCTGGCTCTATGAGTGGTACTCCGATGGAAGCTGCGGTTTCTATGGGTGCTTACATTGCAGATAAGGCACATGGTCCGTTCGCAAATCACTTCATCACTTTTTCCGCTCACCCTGAGCTGGTAAGATTTGAGGGAGTCGATATTGTCGATAAGCTCAACCGTTGTGTTCAGGCGGACTGGGGCATGAATACCAACGTACAGGCGGTATTTGATATGCTTCTGAACACCGCTATGAAGCAGGGTGTAAAGGCTGAAGATATGCCGACCAGAATTTACATCTTCTCCGACATGGAGTTTGATGAGTGTGTATCTTTTGATCGTACCTCTAAGCGTTCTCGCAGCTCTTGGAGCAGATGGGATGATTGCCGTACCGTCAATTCTATTGATGAGGTAAACTCTGATCTTGAGAACATTAAGCTGGAGTGGGCACGTCATGGATACCAGATGCCTCAGGTAATCTTCTGGAATCTCAATGCCAGAAATAACAGAATTCCTGCAATCGGTGACGGATTCAGTTATGTAAGTGGGTTCTCCCCTTCCATGATTGATTGCATCCTGAGCGGCAAGGACGGCTGGGATCTGATGGTTGAGAAGCTCATGTCTAAGCGTTACGCGGCAGTAGTTGCGTAATCT
>OCTX014580174.1_pt1 | contig 31298 bp, 16 predicted proteins | sample 1539691 | NCBI WGS metagenome assembly OCTX01 (sample SAMN02144231, study PRJEB22623) | gut metagenome | biome: sheep rumen | host: Ovis aries | place: New Zealand
CTGTGAGAAACAGAATCCCATAAAAGCGCAAAATTAAGAATTGGCACTAACGATGTCTATATCATCTTTCTACCGCCCATGATTTGCAATCCACCGCATAATGAGTATTAGGATTTGCAATCCGAAAAAAGTAGTACACCATGCGGCGGATTCGGAAATCCGCCGAACACTGCACGAAACAGAGAGAAAGATTGTATTTGTCTTTTTTAATTCTCTGTTTCCTCTGTTCCTCTGTGTGAGCCAAAAATCCCAGAACAATTTCTCTAATGAGTCTGAAGGTCCTGAAACTTTCTGTAATCATAACTCATAACTCATAACTCATAACTCATAACTCATAACTCAGAACTTGCAACTCGTAGCTAATAACTCGTAGCTTGGAGCAATCTATCCCATCGAGGAAATCTTGTTGAGCTGGGCTTCGTTGATGATTTTTATCTTGCGTCCGTCGATGGCAATGATGCGTTCGTTGGCGAAGGCCGAGAGTGTGCGTATGGCGTTGCTGGTGGTCATGTTCGAGAGGCTGGCCAGGTCTTCGCGGCTGAGGTAGATGCTGAGGGTGTAGCCGTCGGGCTCCAGGCCATAGTTGTCGCGTAGAAAAAGCAGTGCCTCGGCCAACCGGCCGCGGATGTGCTTTTGGGTGAGGCTGACGGTGCGCTCGTCGGAGGCTCCGAGCATGGCCGATAGCTGCCGTACGAAATACTGGTTGACGCTGAGCGAGGTGGACATGAGGCGTGAGAGCACCGCGAGCGGAAACAGTGCCACGATGCTGGGTTCTAGTGCCACGGCCGACGTTTGGTAGTTTTGCTGGGCGAAGAAGGCGCGGTAGCCGAACATCTCGACAGGCTTGATGGCACGAATGATCTGCAGGCGGCCACCCACGCCGTCTTTATAGACTTTCACCTTGCCGTAGATGAGGCACATCAGCATTTGTGGTGTGTCGAACTGCTTGTAGAGAATGTCGTTCTTCCTGATTTTTTTTACGCAAATGTGGCTTTTCACCATTTGCTGTTCGTCGGGGGAGAGCGGTTGCCAGAGTTGGCAAATAAGTTCTGCTATTTCGTCGGTGCTATGTTCTTTTTTTGCTACCATGTTCTGTATTATCTCCTCTGTGTTGTATCCTGAAAAATTTTTTACGGTGCAAAAGTACGCTTTTTTTATCAGACAGACTCATGTTGGTGGCTTTTTTTGTGCCGCAACGCCTTTTTTCCGTGTTTTTCCTGCTAAAACATGTTATTTTTTTTGTCATGCCACGTTTTTTTATTACTTTTACAGAGCCTTTTACGATTGCCTTAAAAAATACAATCCACACGGCTACGAAAACGAATTGGAAACAAAATCTTTTTTAAAACCTTAATAGAGTAACTATGAGCTATTTACGATTCGAAAAGGCTCTGATGACCAATCTGCAGGAGTCGCTGCCGCGCGAGGTGCTGCGCACCAACCGCTCGGGAGCCTACTCTTGTTCGACCATCGTTGACTGCAACACCCGCAAGTATCATGGCTTGTTGGTGGTTCCGGTGCCCAATCTTGACGACGAGAACCATGTGCTGCTCTCGTCGATGGACGTCACCGTGGTGCAGCACGGGGCGGAGTTCAACTTGGGACTCCACAAGTATCAGGGCAACAACTACAGTCCTAAAGGCCACAAGTACATTCGAGAGTTTGACTGTGGCATTGTTCCTACAACCATCTATCGGGTGGGAGGCGTCATCCTGAAGAAAGAAGTGCTCTTCCAGCACTATGAGGACCGCCTCTTGATTCGCTACACGCTTGTTGACGCCCACTCGGCCACCACGCTGCGCTTCCGTCCGTTCCTGGCTTTCCGCAGTGTGCGCCAGTTCACTCACGAGAACGCAACGGCCAGCCGCGAGTATCACGTGGTGGACAACGGCATCAAGACGTGCATGTATGCAGGTTATCCCGACTTGTATATGCAGTTCTCCAAGAAGAACGAGTTCGTGTTCCAGCCCGACTGGTATCGCGGCATCGAATATCCCAAGGAGCAGGAGCGCGGCTACGCCTCGAACGAGGACCTCTACGTGCCCGGCTACTTCGAGATGCCCATCAAGAAGGGTGAGAGCATTGTCTTCTCGGCTGCCATCTCGGAAATCAAGACTCGCGGATTGAAGACACTGTTCGAGAAGGAAATGGCCGACCGCGCACCGCGCGACAATTTCTACCACTGTCTGGTGAACGCCGCCCATCAGTTCCACAACCGCGAGGAGAACGACGACCGCTATCTGCTGGCCGGCTACCCGTGGTTCAAGTGCCGTGCGCGCGACACGTTCATTGCTTTGCCCGGACTGACGCTCTCCATTGGCGAGGTGGACTATTTCGAGCTGGTGATGAAGACGGCAGAGCGGGGCATACGCGAGTTCATGGCGGAGAAGCCTCTCTCGGTGAAGATTTACGAAATGGAACAGCCCGACGTGCTGCTCTGGGCCATTTGGGCCATTCAGCAGTACACCAAGCAGGTGGGCCGCGAAAAGGGATACAAGATGTATGGCCAATTGGTGCGCGACATCATGGAGTACATCGTGGCAGGCGGACATCCCAACCTGACACTCGAAGAGAACGGGCTGCTGCACACCGAAGGCCGCGACCGTGCCGTGACGTGGATGAACTCTACGGCCAACGGCCGTCCGGTGGTGCCGCGCACGGGATTCATCGTCGAGTTCAACGCCCTGTGGTACAATGCGTTGAAGTTCGCCGCTTCACTGGCTGTTGAAAACAACGACCCGGAGAAAGCGCAGGAGCTGGAAGAGCGCGCCGCGCTGGCCAAGGAGTCGTTTGTGAAGACTTTCCTCAACGACTACGGCTATCTGTTCGACTATGTTGACGGTCCGATGATGGACTGGAGCGTACGTCCGAACATGATTTTCGCCGTGGCACTCGACTATTCGCCACTGGCCCAAGAGCAGAAGAAGAGTGTGCTCGACGTATGCACCCGCGAACTGCTCACCCCGAAGGGACTGCGCTCGCTCTCGCCGAAGAGTGGTGGATACAACCCCATGTATGTGGGTCCGCAGACGCAGCGCGACTATGCCTACCATCAGGGAACAGCCTGGCCTTGGCTGGGCGGCTTCTACATGGAAGCATGTCTGAAACTCTACAAGCGAACACGCCTGAGCTTCATCGAGCGTCAGGTGGTGGGATACGAGGACGAAATGAAATACCACTGCTTGGGCACCATCTCCGAGCTCTTCGACGGCAACCCGCCGTTCCTGGGACGCGGAGCCATGTCGTTTGCCATGAATGTGGCCGAGATTCTGCGTACGCTCAAGCTGCTGGAGTCATATACATATCAAAAATAAAAATAGGAGGAAACGACAATGAAAGTTTTAATGTTTGGATGGGAGTATCCTCCTCATGTGTTCGGTGGACTGGCCACCGCCAACTATGGTATTTCTGAAGGCCTGAAGGCTCAGGGCGACATCGAGACCGTGCTCTGCCTGCCGCATCCGTTTGGCGACGAGAGCCAGGATGCTTGCCGCATCGTGGCCATGAATGCTGTGCCCATTGCCTGGCGCGACGTTGACCACGACTATGTGCGCAACCGTGTGGGCAACATCATGGACCCTGACTACTACTTCAAGCTGCGCGACCATATCTATGCCGACTTCAACTACATGAACGTCAACGATCTTGGCGCCATGGAGTTTGCTGGAGGCTATCCGTCGAACCTGCACGAAGAAATCAACAACTACTCGGTCATTGCCGGCGTTGTGGCCCGCACCGAAGAGTTCGACATCATTCACGCCCACGACTGGCTGACCTATCCCGCCGGAATCCATGCCAAGAATGTCAGCGGAAAACCGCTCTGCATCCATGTGCATGCCACCGATTTCGACCGCTCGCGCGGAAAGGTGAACCCGACGGTCTATTCCATCGAGAAAGACGGTATGGACAACGCCGACTGCATCATGTGTGTGAGCGAACTGACCCGTCAGACGGTCATCAACCACTACCATCAGGATCCGCGCAAGTGTTTCACGGTTCACAATGCCGTTTATCCACTGAAGCAGGAGTTGCAGGACATTCCGCGCCCCGACCACACCAACAAGGAGAAAGTGGTCACGTTCCTCGGGCGCATCACCATGCAGAAAGGCCCCGAATATTTCGTCGAGGCTGCCACCATGGTGCTCCACCGCACCCGCAACGTGCGTTTCTGCATGGCTGGTTCGGGCGACATGATGGAAGCCATGATTTCACTGGCTGCCGAGCGCGGCATTGCCGACCGGTTCCACTTCCCCGGATTCATGCGCGGCAAGCAGGTGTACGAATGCCTCAAGGACAGCGACGTATATGTCATGCCATCGGTCAGCGAGCCTTTCGGCATTTCGCCCCTCGAGGCCATGCAGTGCGGCACACCGTCCATCATCTCGAAACAGTCGGGATGCGCCGAGATTCTGGAAAACTGCATCAAGGTGGATTACTGGGACATCCATGCACTGGCCGACGCCATCTACAGCATCTGCCACAACGACTCGCTCTTCCACTATCTGCAAGAGGAGGGCAAGCGCGAGGTTGACCAAATCACTTGGGAGAAGGTCGGCGCCTGGATTCGCACACTTTACTTGAGGACGCTCGGTTGGGAGAAATGACATGGGACAATGGGCATTCTCACACATAATAAAAGTAAAAATAGTGAAATTGTTAAATAGTAAAATCAGAGTATGAAAACAATTTGTTTATATTTCGAAATACATCAGATTATACATCTGAAACGCTACCGTTTCTTCGACATCGGTACCGACCATTATTACTACGATGACTACGAGAACGAGCGTAGCATTAGCGACATTGCGGAGCGAAGCTACATGCCCGCCCTCAACACCCTGCTCGAAATGATTCGCGACAACGGCAAGTTCTTCAAGGTGGCCTTCTCGCTCTCGGGCGTTGGATTCGAACAGCTGGAAATGCACGCCCCCCAGGTGCTCGAGAAACTGCAGGAGCTCAACCAAACGGGTTGTGTGGAATTCCTCGCCGAGCCTTACAGCCACGGACTCTCGTCGCTGGCCAACGAGGATACCTTCGCACTCGATGTGAAGAAGCAGGCTGCCAAGATTGAGGAGTACTTCGGACAGAAACCCAAAGTGCTGCGCAACTCGTCGCTCATCTACAGCGATGACATCGGTCAGCAGGTTGCCGCCATGGGATTCAAGGGCATGCTCACCGAGGGTGCCAAGCATGTGCTCGGATGGAAGAGTCCGCACTATGTGTATAACTGCAACATTGCCCCCAACTTGAAGCTGCTGCTCCGCGACGTGGAACTCAGCGACGACATCTCGCTCCGTTTCAACAACAGCGAGTGGGATGGCTATCCTCTGTTTGCCGACAACTACATCGACCGCATTGCCAACTTCCCCGAGGAGGAACAGGTCATCAACATTTTCATGGAACTGTCGGCTCTGGGCATCGCACAGCCGCTCAGCAGCAACATCCTGGAATTCCTGAAGGCACTGCCCGCCTGTGCCAAGGCTAAGGGCATCACCTTCTCTACGCCGACCGAAATCTGCATGAAGCTCAACAGCGTGGGTGCCCTTGATGTGCCCGACACGCTCTCTTGGGTAGATGAGGAGCGCGATGTGAGCTGTTGGCTGGGCAACCCCATGCAGCGCGAGGCCTTCAACAAACTCTATTCAGTGGCCGACCGCTTGCGCATTGCCAACGACCCACGCATCAATCAGGACTGGGACTATTTGCAGGCAAGCAACAACTTCCGCTTCATGACCACCAAGCCCTCCAACGTGGGGCTCGACCGTGGCATTTACAGTGGGCCGTTCGATGCTTTCACCAACTACATGAACATTCTCGGCGACTTCATCAACCGCGTGAATGCCCTCTATCCGCTCGACATCGACAACGACGAACTGGAGGGACTGCTCACCACCATTAAGAACCAGGGCGACGAGATTGAACTGAAAGACAAGGAGATCACCCGTCTGAAGGCTCGTCTGGCCAAGTTTGAACCTGCCGAGGAGAAGAAACCTGCCAAGAAGGCTCCTGCCAAGAAGGCTCCGGCCAAGAAACCCGCCGCCAAGAAAGCTCCAGCCAAGAAGGCTGAAAAGTAAGAAGAATAATAGTTTGGCTCTGTAATAAAAAAAGAGTAGGAGGAAACCAAATCCTCCTACTCTTTTTTTTATGTTCTTTTTTTTGTTGCAAACGCTCTTTCTTGTTTGCCAACTCAAGTTTCCTTTTGTCTGCCACATGTTTCTTCTTTGTCTGTCACATGTTTCTTGGGACTTTGAGACATGTTTTTTGTATTGTGCTCTTATTTACTTCACTTTCACCTCGATGGTCTGCAGGTCGTCGTTGCGGCTCGATGTTCCCACCATGAGCTGGTACTTTCCAGGCACCACGCGCATGGTGTTGGTGGTCGTGTCCCAGCCCTCAAAGCGGTCGCGGGGGAAAGCAATGGTGACAGTGCGTTTTTCGCCGGCTTTCAGACTGACGCGCTGGAAGGCACGGAGTGTCTTCAGCGGTCCGTCGGTGTCGGTTGGATTCTTCACATACACCTGTACCACTTCGGCACCGTCGCTGCTGCCTGAGTTCTTGACGGTCAGTGTGACGGTCTCGTTCTTATACGAAGGCTTTCCCAGCTCGAACTGAGTGTAGCTCAAACCGTAGCCGAAGGGGTAGAGGGGCTCGCCCTCGAAGTAGCGGTATGTGCGCCCTTTCATGCGATAGTCCTGATAGTCGGGCAGCTGTTCTGAGTTCTTGTAGAATGTGACGGGCAGTTTGCCGCTGGGGTTCACTTCTCCAAACAGTACGTCGGCCACAGCCTGTCCGCCCTGCTCACCGCCATACCACGCTTGGACGATGGCATCGCACACCTCGTTCTCGGGCTCCAGCCCGATGGCGCTGCCCGAGCAGTTGACAAAGACCACGCGCTTGCCGGCGCGCTTCAGGGCTGCCAGCATTTCGCGCTGAACGCGCGGCAACTCGATGCTAGTGCGGTCGCCACCCTTGAAGCCTTCTTCGTTGACTTTCATCTCCTCGCCCTCAAGGCGTGGCGAGATGCCGCCCACGAACACCACCACATCAGCGTCGGCCACCTGGCTGACGGCCTGTTGCAGGGTTGTCTGTACGCGCCGGGCCACGTCGAAACCAAGGAAAGCTATGCCGATGTTCTGAACATAGCATACCTCAAGCGTATATTGCTCGCCGGCTTTCACTTGCTGGGTGAAGCTCTGCTCGCGCACACCGTGGCCGTTCCAGCGGTTCACGAGTGTGTCGCCGTTGAAAATCACAGCAATATAGTCCTCGGCATTCAGGTTGAGCAGTATTTCGCCGTCGGCTTTGGGCGTGAGCACCGACTCGTATTTGGCAGAGAAGTGCTCCAGGTTGACTCCCGGGGCAAAGGCTGTGTTGCCGCCGTTGTCGAGATGGATGCTCGATGTGCAAACCACCTGCGCGGCAGGCTCGCCCTCAAATTTCTCGTTGTTCCAGTAGGTGGCGCGCATGCCCTGCTGGCCGTCGGGGGTGCGCAGCTCGTTGAACAAACTCTCGAACACCTCGTTGCGGGTCAGTCCACAGCCCTGCACAAACATGGTGGGCGCATACCGGCTGATACCGTCCAGGATGGTCACCGTGTGCGTGGGAGTGCCTGTGTAGTTTCCCCAAAGCATGGTAGAGTCATTGGCGTTGGGTCCCATGACGGCAATGGTGGGCGCAGCCATTGGCATCATGTCGATTCTTGGGCTGCCTTCCGTCTGCGGATTAGAGGGAGTTTTTTTCCTGTAAGTGCTTCTCAGCGGCAGCACACCGTTGTTCTTCAGCAGCACTATGGCTTCACGGGCCATGTCGAGTGCCTGCTGTTTGTGTTCCTTGCTGGCCACCACGCTCATGGGAATTTTTGTCCACTCCACCAGCTCGTCAGCGTCGAAATCGCCCAATTCGAAGCGCGCCTTGAGCAGTCGCTTCAGGCTGGTGTTGATTTGCTCCTCGCTGATTTTTCCTGCCTTGACAGCCTCGGGCAGCGAGCGGTATTCGCTTCCGCACTCCACGTCGGTACCTGCGATGACGGCACTTGCAGATGCGTCGGCCTTCGACTGCGAGAATCCATGGTAGCCGGGAGCCCAAAAATCGCGAATGGCACCGCAGTCGCTCGTCACCAAGCCTTTGAATCCCCATTCGCCCCGCAGTATCTGGTGCAGATAGCGGGTCTGTGCGCAGCAAGGCTCGCCGTCGATGCGTTGGTAGGCACACATGATTTCCTTCACGTCACCTTCCTGCACGAGCGTCTTGAATGCCGGCAGATAGGTTTCCCAAAGGTCGCGCTCGGGCAATTGCTCAATGTTGAACGTATGGCGGTTCCATTCCGGTCCGCTGTGTACGGCATAGTGTTTTGCACAAGCGTAGAGCTTGGCATACTTTGACGTTTTTCCACCGATGGTGGCAGGTGAGCCGTCGTAGTTGTAGCCCTGCAGACCGCGCACCACGGCCAGTCCCATTCTTGCCGTCAGCCACGGGTCTTCGCCGTAGGTTTCCTGTCCGCGTCCCCAGCGCGGGTCGCGGAAGATGTTGATGTTGGGTGTCCAGAACGACAGTCCGCGATAGCGCTTCATCTCGCCGGAGCGCTTGGCCTCCATGTTCTTGGCGCGAGCCTCGTCGCTCACGCTGGTGAACACGCGGTGTACCAGTGCGTCGTCGAACGAAGCCGCCATGGCCATGGTGATGGGATAGACCGTGGCATAGCCGTTGCGTCCCACGCCGTGCAGTGCCTCGTTCCACCATTCAAATTGCGGGATGCCCAGTCGGCTGATGGCGGGCGACTGGTCCATCATGAGTTTCACTTTCTCGTCGAGTGTGAGCCGCTGGCAGAGGTCCTCAGCGCGTTCTTCTGGCGAAAGGCTCGGATTCTGGTAAGGCAGCGTCTGCGCTGTTGCCAACAGGAAAGCTCCCATGAGCAGAAATGTGAGTAATAATTGTTTTTTCATGTTTGCTGAGTGTTTCTGTGTTGAGGTTTTCAAATTGCTCTTTTGTTTTTCGAATGATAAATGGTGCATGGCATTGTTGTTTCTTGATGATATTTTTTTAACGCAAAGCATGGTGCTTTTATTTCACGCACTTACGAAAAAACGCACCAAAATGACGAACATCGTTTGCATGCTGCTGAGCAGAAGGATTGCGGCTTGGCTTGCAGTACACGAAAAACAGAGGGCAAACCCACTTGGGTCTGCCCTCTGCATAGTTTTCTTTTTAGACGTCGAGAACAGTGAAGTTCTCGCTCTGGCTTTCTGATTAGTACCAGCGTGGGGCGCCTACCTTGTTTTTGCTTACGCCGTCGTTTCCGATGGTGAAGTCGCCATTGGCAGCATCTTTGTACTTGGGATCCTCGCCATTCTTCGAGCTGGTGTCGCCACGGTAGTAAACCTTGGGCGAGCTGGCCTCGTCGTCGGCTGAGAACAGGTCGGTGTTGCATCCAAAGTAGTAGTTGTTGTTGCCAAACTCAGGATAGTTGGTCTTGCTCTGGTTCGAGAAGATGGCCTGCGTGTTGGTGAGCAGGTTGTTGGTCCACTGGATGGTGTTGCCAGCAAAACGAACGTAGAGCAGACGCTTGCCCTTTGACACGTTGAGCACGTTGTTGATGGTGCAGTGGTCAACCTTGATGACAGGTGCTGCATCAGCATAGTTGGCCGACGAGTCGTCGTAGCGGATGAAGTCGCGCTCCTGAGCCACGTTGTAGATGGTGCTGTTGGAGAATGTCACCGCCTTGACGTAGTTCTTGCGGATGTCGAAGAAGTCGCCACCCTCACAGGTGATGTCGTGAATCAAGCAGTTGTTGAAGGTGATGGACTCAATGGTGGAGTTCTCCACGTTGCCATAGCAGATACCCTTGACGAAGTTCTTGATTTCAACGTCCTGCAGGTCGAGTGCTGCGTAGTTGATGTCTTTGTCCTTGTAGTTGAAGGTCTGGTCGCCGGTGGAGTTGGTAGAACCGTCGATGATGACCTGGCTGAGGCTGAGACCTGCACCCGAGTGCATTTCGAAGCGTCCTTTCAGCACGGGCTTGTTGGTAGGATAGATGCCCTTGATGGTGATGGTGGCATTGATGCTCACAGAACTGTTGCCTTCATCGACCGGATTCATGTCGTACTCGCCGCCATAGCAAGCAATGACCGTACCTGCAGCAGCTTCCTCGATGATGGTCTTGATGTCATCGCCCGGATGCACAACTGTGGCACCGTTGAGGTCGGCAATGGTGGTGACGGGGCGGTTGCCACGCTCTTTCTCGCCGAAATACATGCGGATGGTGTACTGTGTCTCGGGGTTCAGTCCGGTGATGGACGCCTTGCCAGCAGCCACTTCTTCGGCTGTGAGCTGCTTGGTGGTCACGAGCTTGCCGTCGCTGTCGAAAGCGCGCAGGATGGTCAGGTCATTGCCCACTGCCTCTGTGTCCCATGTAACGGTGACGCTACGGTCAGCAATGTTCTCTTCCTTGAACGACTTCATGAGCTGCTGTGCGCTGGTGCGGAAATAGATTCCGTTCCACTTTGAGTCGCGCGATGCGTCGCCGTCGGTGACGGCTTTTACGCGAGCAGAATACTTGGTGTCATAAACCAGTCCGGTAAGTGCCGCAGTGGGTTCTGTGACGGTCAACGTCTTCTGAGGTGTACCTGCAAAGGTGAGGCTGTCGTCGGCAAACACTTCAACGACATAGACCGTGGCCTTTTCGTTGGCGGCCCAGTTGAGCGTGGCTTTTTCCTCGCCCACATTCTTGGCCTCAATGCCTACGGGTGACATGTTGCGAGAAAACACAAGCTCTGTAATCTCGTCGGCTACGTCGCTGCAGGATGTCAGGGCGGCGCAGGCCAGCCCCAACATGATGTATGATTTCTTGAATTTCATAATTTTCCGATTTACTACTTTTCTACTTTGTTACTATTCTACTTTACTTAGTCAGACAACTGGCCAAACACACCGTCGTTGGTGAGGTATCCGTTGCTCTTGTCGATGAATGTCTTCCAGATGGGCCACAGGCAGTGAGTGCTGGGCTGCACGGTGTAGAGACCATCGATGTAAGCGTCGGTGAGCACGTATTCTTCTTTGCTGACGAACCAGTTCTTCGACTCCCAAGTTTCCTTGATGGTGGCGATGAATTCCTTGTCGTCCTCGCCCTTGTTCAGACCGTAAATCTGAATCTTGTCCTTGTCAACAGCATTGTTGATGTAAGCCTTGTCGGGAAGTCCTGCGTAGGCTCCAGTGCGCTGCTGCAGTGCGGTGAGTTTCTGCTTGGCCTCGGCCATCTTTTGGTCGATGATGCCCCAGCGTACGAGGTCGGGCTTGCGAAGAGCCTCTCCGGCAAACTCAAGGGCGCGCTGTTCGTAGATGCCCTCGCGGAAAGCCTGCTTGTTGGCCGTGTACTTGCTCTGCAGGGCGCTCACCTTGTTGGCGGGGAGCACACGTGCAAGCACGGGCTGCATGTAGTTCCATGCGGCGCTGGTGTTGCCCAGTTCGTTTTCGGCTTCGGCGGCCATCAAATAGACGTCGGCCAGACGCATGTACTGGAAGTTCACACCGTCGTCGTTGGTAGAGGTCACGATGCGGTCCATCCACTCATAGCGCAGCTTGCCGAAGCACCATTTGTTGATGGCGCGGAAGGTGACGTAGGCGTTGCCGTTGACCAGATCCTTGCTCCACTCGTAGGGAACGCAGGTGATGTCGCGGCGCACGTCCTCGGGATCATAGTCGTAGTACAGGTAGGCGATGGGGCCGTTGACGCCGCCCTGAGCCTGCTGGGTGTACTGGTCCTTGACGTTGTGCTTCACGCCCCATGTGTAGAGCACGCGTCCACGTCCTGCGGAGAAGGGAATCTCCCAGATGCTCTCGCCGCCGGCGCTGATGTTGTCCTTGCAGAGCTTCTCGAAATTCTCCTTGAAGCTGCCGAGCTTGTTGTAGCCGCTGTTGATGACGTCTTCGCATTCCTCCTTGGCAATCTGGTACATCTTCTCAGGAGCCAACTCGGGGTCTTTCGACAGGCGATAGCCGTCGCCGCGGAGTCCGTAACCGCCTGCATAGAGGGCGATGCGTGCGCGGAGAGCCTTGACGAACGATTTGCTCACGCGCTCGGTGCTCTGCGTAATCTTGTTCTGGTTGGGCCAGTAGCAATAGCCTTCAGCCTCTTTCAGGTCGTCGAGCAGCTGCTTGTAGATGATGTCGCGGTTGCTGCGGGGCAGATAAACGTTGTCGGGGCCGTTGGGAACGAAGCGTGCAGGCACGTCGCCCCAAGCCTTGATCAGGTCGTTGTAGATGACGGCGCGCAGCGTGAGAGCCTCGCCCAAGAGCTGAGCCATGTCGGGGTTCTCTTCGATGTTGCCATACTGGCGCAGACCTTCGATGGCCAGGTTGGCGCGCTCAATACCCTCGTAGAACTTGGCGTAGGCATTGTTGTCGGTGTTCATCTGTCCGTTGGTAGCCGATGTGTTGTAGTTCGAGAGGTCGTATTTGTTGTCGTCGCCAGCCTTTGTGATGTCGGGCGAGTTCATTACTTCGACGTCGGTGTTCACACCGTAGTAGGGAAGGAAACGTCCACGGTACGAGTTGGTTTCGCCAAACGACACATGAACAGACATTACCTCAGATTCTGCCAGCGAATAGGTGGAATAGACCGTCGAACCGTCCAGAGCCGAAATGCTGGGTGATTCCATGTCGCAGGAAGCTACGCCTACGAGCGACATTGAAAGCATTGCTATTTTTATATAATTCTTCATCATTTTGTCCTCCTTTTGTATTAGAAATTCAAGTTCAGGCCTACAACGAACGAACGGCTGCGGGGATAGCCCGAGTAGTCAACACAAGGTGTCAGGTTCGTTCTGCGGATACAGTCGGATTCGGGGTCGAAGCCGCTATAGCCGGTAATGGTGAGCAAGTTGTAAGCGGTGACATAGAATCGCAGGTTGGTGATGCCGATGCGCTCAGTGAGCTTGGCGGGGATGGTGTAGCCCAGAGACACCGTGTTGAGTCTCAGGAACGAGGCGTCCTCCACGGCCCAGTCGGTGAGCACCATTCTGCTGGTGTAGGGCGACCACATCGTGGTGTTGGCGTTCAGTTCGGCCAGACGTGTCGGGTCGTTGCTCAGCAGTCCTGTTGCCGGGTCGAGGTTGGTCCAGCGCTGTCCGTCGGCCATGATGTCGATCATGTTGCGGTACTGGTACTTGCTGGTCTGGGTGTATTCAATCTTGTTGGCGTTGTACACCTTGTTGCCCACGCTGTAGTTGAAGTTTGCGCTCAGGTCGAATCCGTAAGCACGTGCGTTGATGTTGAATCCGCCGAAGAAGTCGGGGTTCACGTTGCCAATGATGGTCATGTCCTCTTCGCCGATGACGTTGGCGTTGGTTGTGTTGCCACTTTCGTCAACCTTGTCGGTGAGGTTCTTTATCTTCATCGAACCGGGGCGAACCTTGCCTACCACAGCGCTGGCGTCGGCCACGCCTTCCTTAAGGGTCCAAGTGTCGGTAGCTGCGTCGTAGCCAGTGAAGTCGCTCACTTCGTAGCGGCCGTCGCTGATGTATCCGTTGATGTCGCCCACCGAGCTGCCCACTGCAATCCAGTAGTCCTGTCCGATTTCGGTGGAAGCCCATGAGGTGGGCCATCCGAAGTCTTCCATGATGCCAAGGTCCTTGATTTTCGACTTGTTGAAGCTGATGTTGCCGCTGAAGTCCAAACCATAGTTCTCCTGGTTGATGATATGGTAGGTGAATGTAAACTCGAAACCCTTGTTCTCGGTCTTACCGAGGTTGCGGTACTGGCTGTCGTAACCTGTTCCTACAACGGGGAATCCGATGAGCAGGTCCTTGGTGGTGTTGATGTACCCCTCGATGCTACCGTTCAGTTTTCCGCCGAACAAGGTGAAGTCGAGACCCAGGTTGCGGGTGATGGTGGTTTCCCACTTCAGGTCTTCGTTGGCCATGGTTTTCGAGGGAGCCCAGTAGTTGTTGATGCCGTTCACCCACGATGTGGCCTTGTTCTCATAGAGCTGCACCAGCTGTCCCACGGGGATGTTGTTGTTACCGGCGGTACCGTAGCTGACGCGCAGTTTCAGGTCGTCGAGCCATTTCTCTGTGCCCTTCATGAATTTCTCTGAAGACACACGCCAGGCCAGGGCCACCGAGGGGAAGTATCCCCAACGGTTCTGCTTGGCAAACTTCGACGAGGCGTCGGCGCGGAACGTTGCGCTCAGCAGATACTTGTCCAAGAAGTTGTAGTTGGCGCGTCCGAAGAACGAAAGCAGTTTGTCGTCTGCGCTGTAGGCGTCGTCCACAGTGAACGGTGTACCCTGCGAGCTCAGCTTCCATGCTGTTGATGCGTCGTAGTCAACGGGGAATCCGTGAACGGTGTTGGTGTTGATGTGGCGCTTGGTGATGACATACTCGTGGCCGGCCAGAATGTTCAGCGAGTGGGGGCTGTCCTTGCCGAAGATCGACTTGAAGTCGTAGGTCACGGTGTTGGTGTTGCGGAAGCGGTGGCGCTTGGTGTCCACCAGGTTGATGGCGGGCATGTCCTGGTTCTCGACAGCCGGCACGTTCTTGATGTAGTAGGCGGTGAGACCCCAGAAACGCTGGTCGAACTCAGTATAGTCGTCGTAGCCGAAGTCGGTCTTTGCCTTCAGGTTCTTCACGACTTCCCATGTGAAGGCACCAGCCAGGTTCAGGTTCTTGCGCTGCTTCTTGCGGTCGTTGTCGTAGGCCGACGTGATGGGGTTGTAGAGGTTGCCCAGGTCGTCGTCGGCGGCACCTGCCGATGCGTCGAGGTTTCTCAGGGGAATCGGCGTGTAGATGACGGCGTACTTCAGACGGCGGTCGGTGTCATAGACGCCCGTAGCCTCGTTGGCGCCACCACCACGGATGTCGGTAATGGCATAGCGCGCCTGCAGGTCGATGGCGGTACGCTTGGTCGGCTTGGTGTTCAGTTTCAGCGAGAAGTTGTCGCGCTTGAAGCTCGAACCCACCATGATGGCCTTGTCGTTCATGTGAGCATAGCTGAAGGCATACTTGATGGTCTCCGAGCCGCCGTTGATGTTCACGTTGTGGTTGAACGTGTTGCCCGTGCGTCCGAAGGTCAGGTCTTGCCAGTCGTTGTAAGGCACGTCCTTGTAGAGGTCCATGTCCTGATACTCGCCAAAGAAGTCCTTGTAAGAAGAAATCTTCGAGGGGTCGTTGTTGTTCTTCAGCAATGCCAGCTCGTACTGCCACTTGGCATAGTCGTACGGGTCGAGCACGTTCATCTTCTTGGCAATCTTCTTCCAGCTGTAGTATGCGTTGTAGCTCACTTTCGTCTTGCCTTCCTTACCGCTCTTGGTGGTCACAAGGATTACACCGTTGGCACCGCGGCTACCGTAGATGGCGGTCGATGAGGCGTCCTTCAGCACGGTGATGTCCTCGATGTCGTTGGCGGGGATGTCGCTGATGCTCTCAACGGGGAATCCGTCAACGATGTAGAGCGGGTCGTTGGACTGGGTGATGGAGCCACCGCCACGCACGCGAATCTTGACGTCGGCGTCGGGCGAACCCTCGGTGGTTGTAATCTGCACACCGGGCATCTTACCCGTCAGAGCCTCAGAGGCGTTGGCTACAGGAATGGCCTGCAGGGCTTCGCTGCCAACAGTGGCAACCGAACCCGTGAGGTCCTTCTTCTTCACGGCGCCGTATCCGATGACAACCAGCTCATTGAGCGTTGTGTTCTCGTCTTCGAGCACCAGGTTCACGTTACTCTTTCCGGCTACGTTCACTTCTTGTGTCTTCATACCTACGTACGAAACCACAATCACTTCGCTTTTGCCTGAAAGCTTTAATGAGAAGTTGCCGTCGAAGTCGGTCACGGCTCCGTTGGAGGTACCTTTCTCCATTACGGTTGCTCCGATAACACCTTCGCCGGTTGCGTCCTTCACATTACCGTTGATTGTCTGCGCTGAGAGACTGCCTGTCAACATGGTGAGCAGGAGCAACAGCGCCAGACGGAAAGTTTTTAAATTACCAGACATAAAAATAAAATTAGATTTAACAATTATATATATATCTTTTGAATGCGTAGATTAGTATGTCGGTGCAAAGATAATAAAAATTAATGAAAATAAAGACTCTTTTCCGTATTTTATTTCTCTATTTTTATTGAAAAGGTTTACGTAAAAAGTTTTTTTCCAGCCGTTGCGATTCTGTCTGCGTGTGGTTTCGCGCGCCAAAAAGCGAATTGTTCTCAGCCTGTTGTCAGTTTTCTTGTGGTTTTTCCCGCGTTTGTGTGCGTTGTGTCGGGCGTTGTTTTCGCCAAGTGCGCTGACCGATTTTTATTGTCGGGAGATACGAATGGATTTTCTAGAGAATTTGAAGGCAGCGTCGGACGCTATTTTCCTCTTGTCGCGATTATCCCCTGCAGTGCGCGGTGTGGCTTGGCTGCTGTGGGCGAATGGGCCCTCTGTTTCTTGCGAATGGCCAACTGCTGTGGGCGGATGGACAAGAAGAAAGCCCGGCAACCTTTTCGGGGCTGCCGGGCTTTGCTCGTAGGGGCTGCTCATGGAGCCGTCAGTTGGGGGCTCTCATGTTTCAGGCCTGGTTTATCTCATCACCTTTGTGGTTGTCTTCTTGCCGTTGGCCGTGGTCTGCACCTTCAGCACGACACCCTTGTACTGGCTGCCCACCTCAACGCCCTGGGCGTTGTAGAACTTTGCGCTTTGAACTTTGAGTGTTGAGCTTTGGGCGTTGATGTCCTTGATGGCGGTGGCAACGGTGATGGTCTTGGGCTCGCCGAATCCACCACGGGCGTTGGCGGCACGGATGGTATAGACGGGAGCTGTGTCGGCATCCTCTGCCTTCATGGGTTTGGCACCAGCTGCCTGGTCAACGTCGAAGGTGGTGTCGGTGGTGATGCCGAGGAACTCGCCGTCGCAGAAGATGGCGTAGGCTGTGGCACCGTCAACAGCTGACCACGAGATGGTTGTGCCGTCAATGGTAGCCTCGGGAGCCTCTATCTGTTGTGCCTGCTCCTGTGCTTCGGCAGCCCACTCGCCGAGCACGTTCTCGATGCTGTAGGTCTCAAGGGCCGATTCGTCGAGAATGGTGTTCATGCTGGTGTTCTGCTTGGTGAAGGTAATGTTGTTCTCAGCCGGAGTGATGTCGGCTCCGTTCTCGTTCATAGTGTTATACTCGCCGGCAATGCTGTAGTCGCAGTTGATGCCTGAGAGGTTCCATCGTGTGGCGATGAGTTTCTCGGTGTCTTGCAGCGTGGTGTTGAGCCAGATGCAGACAGGGTTGTCGCTCCATGCGCGTCCGAGGTTGTAGCTGTCTGCGTTGTTCTCCACGGTACAGTTGTTGAACACGTAGAGTTCGGAATTGGCCGACATGGTGGCGCTGCTGCGTCGCTCGTTGACCAGTTTCACCTCGTTGAAATAAACGCGTCCGTTGCCGCACATGTAATCCACGGTGCCGTGAATCTCACCGCCGTCGAAATAGAAGAGTCCGCCCACCTTGTGCGAGTAGTAGGTGTCCTGATACGACAGTTGCCAAACATTCTTGCAGATGGTCTTAGTACCCTTGTCGTGGAGTGCGGGAGCGCGTCCGTTGCTACCGGCGTTGTAGTAGTCGAGGGCGTTCTGCAGGGTGATGTCCTGCATGTAGAGTCCTTCGCCGGTGTTGACCAGAAGGTCGGCCTTGCCGAGTCCTTCCATCGATGTGGGAGGTGCGTTCTTGATGATGGTCTTCTCGGCGCTCTGTCCGATAATCGACACGTTCTTGCCCGAAATGCTTGTGAGCACGGTCTCACCGAGGTCGTAGGTTCCGTCGGGCAGGAATATCATGGCGCCCTCTTCCGAGCTGGCGGTGTTGAGAGCCATGACGAGGCCGGCAGCGTCGCCCGCCGGTACGATGTAGTAGCCCGAAGCTTCGTCCTTCTCCAGGAAGTCGGAAACGTTAAACACCTCTATTTTGTGGATGTAGGTTTGCGAGTCGAAGGTAAGCGTGAGTCGTGTGGCACCCATCGGGTAGTTGATGGTGGTCGTGGCTCCGTCGTTGCCCGAGTCGTCTTTCACTACGATGCCATCCTCTACAACGTTACCGTCACCATCGGTAAGGGTGGCGGTGGTGCCCGAGCCATACTGGCAGTAAGTAATCACGATTTGTGCTTTGCCGGCCACGTAGAAGGCGAAGCTGTCGCCAGCGGCGAAATTCCAGCCGTGCTGGCTGTCGTTGAATTTGCCTCCAGTGGCCTCGCAGGTCTCGTGATCCTCGGGGTAGAAGGTGTTCTTGGTGAAGTCGTAGGTCTGAATGCTGCCTTCGCTCACGCTCTCAACGGGAGTGACGAGTGCCCTGACGGTGGTGTTGCCGTTGACCACGTCGTTGGGCTGCACCTTAAGGCCGTTGCTGTTATACACCCAACCGCGGAAAGCCTCGCCGTCGCCGAGCGTGATGTCAGCCTCGGTGAAGGGCACTTCGCCAATGGCGTCGCCCTCGAACACGGTCTTGGTGCCCAGCTCGTTGCCGTTCTGGTCCTTGTAGGTGATGGTGGCCTCGGTCACTTCGGTAGCTTCGGCCTTGAAGTAGGGCAGGTAAGCAATATTGCTGAAGGTGAGCGTGGTGGGCTCGCCTGTATAGATATAGGTGGCGGCAGAGCCGTCCTCATGGTAGCATTTGGCGGTTTTGAGGTTGGGTGTTGCCAGAACGTCGCCGTTGCTGTTGGTAACGGTACAGTTGGCGGGGTTGGCATACTGGCAGCCACCGATGGTGAACTTCACAGTTCCATCGACAGGAACCACCAGCGTCACGTGGTCGTAGCCGTGTTTGTCGTTGCGCTGATTGCCGCTGAAGGTCACTCCCTCGGGCAGGGTTGTCGGGTAGAAGGTCGTAGAGAGTTCCTGGTTAGTGATTTCAAAATCAACGAACGTGCGCGGCACGGGAACCTTGAACACAATCTTCTGCAATACGCCTTCTGAGCCAGTCTTACGCTCAATCCAGATGCCTGTCACGTTGGCGGGGATGTCGATGCTGCCTGTGCCCGGGCTTTCGGCCACCGACACTTCGCCGATGAGTGCGCCCTTGGTGCCCTTGCCATCTTCGTCGATGGTGGCCTCATACACGTTCACAGCGTAGGCGTCGCCGCTCTTGCGGTTGCCGAAGGTCAGCGTGAGCACTCCGGCCACGGGCTGCTTGGCAAAGTAGCAATTGCCGCTGGAGTTGAGCTTCACGCCGTGCATGCCGTTGTTGGTGCCAACACCATCGTTAACAGAGCCTACAAAATAAAGTCCGTTGTCAGGGCTAACATTGGGCATGTCCTTCTCGGTGTAATCCCACTCCAGGTTGCACTCGTCGGGGTTCACAACGGGCTGGTCGGGCTGGGGATCGTCGCCACCCGATGCCGACGAGCTAATAACGAGCTTGGTGATAAAGAGGTTGGTGCTGGTGTGCGAGCGCGTCATAGTAATGACGGTGCTGCCCTCAGCGGCAGTTGGCACCTCAAATTCACAAGTGTTGGGCTCTGTGCCGCGGTTGCTGTCCACAGCCGAAGCATCCGAAGTGTCGAGATTGACAAATTCCAGACCTGTTGACGAAGCCACTTGGCCACCTTTGTCAAACTTTGCCAGGAATCCGCTCGTCTTGTCGGCAGCGTTTTTGTTGCGGTAAGCAGTAACGCTGATTTTGTCACCAGCCTTGAGGGCTTTGTCGAGAGTGATGGTCACAACATCCGTCGAAAAGTCTTTCTTGCCGTTCAGGCGAATGGTGTAATACGTGTTCGAACCGCCAGGGTTGGGCATGTTTACACTTTGACCGTCGGAGGCAACAGCCTGACCGCCGGTCTCGGTGGCGCCACTCTCAGCACCTTCCCACGAATAAACAATTTCTTCCTCACTTTCGGTAGCTGCATTGATGCCAGCCCAGGAAAGTGAGCCGAAAAACAAAACCGCTGCCGAGAGAAGAGAATAACGTAAAGATTTGTACTTCATAATCGATTTTTTTAGGTTTTTAGTTGTTAATATTTATTTTTGCTTAATTGCAGATAGGATACTTTGCGCGTTGCAAATATAAGTATTATTGTTTTATTATGAGTGGTTTGGAGTCATATATTTGTGCGTAAACGATTACGAAAAAAAAAGGCAAAGCCAAAAAGATGTCCATGAACGTAAAAATTGAAAACGTTTACGCAAAAAATAAGGATTGAAGCCCTTGCTTTTCCCATTTATTTAATTATCTTTGCATCGAAATGTTCACACCATATTTAATATGCATGGTGGTACGCCTGAAAACAAACAATTTATTAATAACAACTAAAAACAAAAAGATTATGAAGAAAATCTTTACGCTTATTGCTGCGGCCCTCATGGCCGTGGGTGCGAACGCACAAACCACTGTCAATCTGGGTGGATTGAAAGTTGCCGACTTCACCTTCGAAAGCTCTGCTTTTGAAAAAAGCTCGAAAGACATTGAAGATGAAGATGGAAACGTTTCAACCATTGAGACCATCACCTACATCCTCAAAGACAAGGAGAATTGGTCAGAACTTTCTGTGACAGGAACTCCTGTTGCCTTCTTGTATAAGAACAAAGACAAGAAGAGCGACTTCTACCAGCTCTATGCCGATTACATCTGTGTGAATGGCAAAACCTCTAATATCAAGATTAAGGATTTGAAGGCCGGTCAGGCTGTGACATTGAAGGTTGCTGGAAAGGGATCTACCGCTGCTGCATTCAAAGCATTCGACAATTGTACAGCCGACGAGAATAACCCTGAATCGGTAGAGAAATCAATAATTGTGGAAGAGTTTTCTGAATTTAAGTTTACTGCTGAAGCTGATGGCGACATCATTATTCAGGAAACAGCCGGTGGCTTTAACATTGCGAATGTAGTCATTGAGGAAGCTACCGACACACCCGTGACTCCTTCTGATCCAACCACCGCTACTGTTTGGGATTTTGCGGCTGAAATAGGTTCTGGCGATTTGGCCAATATGGAGGCAGACACTGAGAACTGGAAATACGAAGAGGCCAACAATCGTTATTCCAACGTCTATGTTTTGGCAAAAGTTGCTGAAGGTTACAACGATGAGGCTGTGATGGCAAATGGTGCCGAGCTTGAGTTTACGAAGGGGCTGACCATCGGTCGCTACAACAACAAACTGAATGCCGGCAACCTGCGCCTTGACAACGGCAAGGGCATGGGACTCAATGGCTCAGGTGTTGTGTTGGCTATTCCCGGACTGATTGCCGGTGACGTCGTAAAGATTCGTTACGCCAGCACGAACGATGAGCCTCGTGGTTTCACGGTGATCAATGCTGACATTACTGAAACTAAGTTGCAGAATGTTGATGAAAAGGCCGAGGAGACGATGACTGTTGCTGAAAATGGCAAGCTGATTCTCCAGACCACTGCTGGTCTTTATGTGTATGCTCTTGCCGTGAACGACGAGCTGCCCGAAATGGTTGATACAGCCATCAAGACCATAGCTCAGGAGAGCAACGTGAACGGCGCCATCTTCAACCTCGCCGGCCAGCAGGTGAACAAGGCCGTGAAGGGCGTTTATATCATGAACGGCAAGAAGTTCGTCGTGAAGTAAAAAAGATGGCTTCACGCTTCAACAGACGTTCCAAAACTCAATATAAGTGACTGAAAAAAAGGCCATTGTGGGTTTGCGCTCATGATGGCCTTTTTCTTTAAAAACTAAAAAAAACTCAACAAAACTACGCTTTTCCGCTCTATGAACGCAAAACATATTTTCTTTGTTGCTGCGATGGGACTCATGGTCACCACCGCTCATGCCACCGACTACTACGTGTCGCCCTCGGGATCGGGCTCGAAATATACGCTCGAAGCGCCCGGACCACTCACAAGCACCGTCATTGGTAAACTCAAGGCCGGCGACAATCTCTATCTCCTTGGAGGGCAATACGACCTGAAGAACTCGCTCAGCATTAACCGCAGTGGAACGGCCGACCAGATGATCACCATTCAGGGCTACGGCGACAGCGAGGCCATCATCGACTTCCGACAGACGGCCATCAAAACCAACGGACTGAAGGTGGGCGGCAGCTATCTGCATTTCAAGAAACTCACCATCCGCTATGCCGGCTACAAAGGCATCTGGGTGGAAGACGGACAATACAACATCCTGGAGCAACTCAACGTCTATGGTTGTTGCAATGCGGGCGTTCAGCTGCGCAGCGGCGGCTACAACATGGTCATCAACTGCGACTCGCACGACAATTTCGACTATCAGGACAATGGTGGCAACGCCGACGGATTCGCCGACAAGCAGGGTGATGACTGCCCGGGCAACATCTACATTGGCTGCCGCTCGTGGAACAACTCCGACGACGGATGGGATTCATACGAACGCGTAACCAACGGTACGCCGACAGTCTATATCCATTGCATAGCCTACAACAACGGACCGGCTACCTTCGACCTCTCCACTCATCCGCGCGCAACGGGCGTTGACAAAGACCTCAGCTGTTTCAGCGGCAAAGACTTGGCGAACTTCGCCAACGGAGGCAATCCCAACGGTTTCAAGGTGGGCGGCAACGGAACGAAGCACAACGTGGAGCTTTATCGCTGTCTGGCAGTGGGGCACCGCAGCAAGGGATTCGACCAGAACAACAATGCCGGCGACATGAAGGTGATCAACTGCACCGCCTGCCAGAACAACATCAACTATGGCTTCGGCAACGACAAACCCTTCACGCTGACTGTCTATAACAACGTGAGCCTGTCGCCCGGCAGCAGCCACTGGAAACGCAGCAGCAAAGGGACCACCACGCAAGTAAACAACACGTGGAACACCGGCTTCGAGGCAACAGAAGACGATTTCGAGGGATTCGACATCGAGAGCATCATCATGGCCGAGCGCAACGCCGACGGCACACTGCCCGAAACCACCCAGTTCCACTTGAAGGCTACCGCCACCAAACTCATTGACAAGGGAAAGGAGTACAAAGACTTCAGTGGCGACGCAATCATGGATTACGTGACCTTCAGTGGCGCTGCTCCCGACCTGGGTTGCTACGAGTTTGAGGGCGACACATCGGCCATCCTCACCATCGACTGCGACGCTTCGCAGATTCATCCCACCGCTCCCCGCTACGACCTGCAAGGCCGCCGCGTAGGCAGCGACTACCGTGGTTTCGTGGTGCAGGCTGGACGGAAATTTTTGGTGAAGTAACCTTCCCCCTTTTCCCCAACGACATTACCACAATGAAAAAAGGTGCAAGACTTCAAAGCCTTGCACCTTTTTTCTATCTTTGTGCTTTCAAATTGTCAATGGTCTGTCATTTGTCAATGGTCAAATGTCATTTGTCAATGGTCAAATGTCTTATTTCACCACGAACTTCTTGCCGTCCTGGATGTAAACACCCTTCACAGCCTTGCTTACGCGCTGGCCAGCCATGTTGTAAACAGGAGCATTGCTGTTTTTGTTAGCAGTGATGGCGTTTACGCCTGAATTGTCAGCAAGTTCAATGTTTACAACAACGATTTCCATGCCATACTGGGTTCCACCGTCGTAAATCAGACCATAGACATTGTAAGTGGCACTTTCATCCAAATCATTGAGAAGTCCCAGTTTGAAGCGGTCGTAAAGAGCAATCTCGTCACCATCTACAGAGGCTTTCTTGTCAGCAATAGTGGCATTCTTCAGCACAATAGCGTCGCATATAAAGTCACCAGCTTCATCAATAGAGATTTCTTTGTAAGTAACTTCACCAGTGCTGGTAGAAAGATTTTCAATAGACGAGTTGTCTGACTTCAAGAATGCATTCTTAAATCCACTAATAGAACCAGGCTTTCCGATGATGTCGCAGGTAAGAATGTCACCGGTCTTAATGCCAGTGAAGTCCATCTTGTTGTCGATAACCATAGCACCGGTGTTGTCGCGTACAAACAGCTGAAGACCATTGTAGTCGTTCACATAGGTAACAAGGGCGTCTGAAAGCTGCAGCTTAGCCTCTTCTGTGCATTCAAGGAAAGCAGCGATGTTGCTTACTGTCGGGCCATCGAAACTAGGAACGGGAGGAGTCTCGCCACCTTCGCCAAATGAAACTGTGATGGAGTTGATCTGAGTGTTAGCATTAACAGTAAACACAACCTCTTTGCTTTCTCCTGTCCAAGTCTTGCTTGCAATTGTTCCGTTGTCAGCTTTCATGTCAAATTTGCTGGGAGCTGCAAATTTAATGCTGGACATTGTCTCACTTGCACTGATAGTGATAGTACCTGAATAGCAACGAAGCTGAGGACCATTTGCTGTACTCCAAAAACGGTTTGGGTTTGTTTTGCTTTCTTCTTTTGGGCTAACGGTGATAGTAACTCCGTCAATAGTCTTTGTCCAATCAGCGTTGATGTCACCAGCATCAGAAGCTTCAATGCCTTGCTCTTCATTGGCACTGCATGAAGTAGGAATGTCCATGCTGTTGAAATCGATAACCACATCGTCTTTTGCAAAGATGGCAGTGCTCATCATTGCAAGTACTGTTACTAATGAATAGCGTAAAATTTTGTTCATAATAATTTGGTTTTAAGGATTAATAATAATGTTATTTGGTGCAAAAGTAGGAAAAAAAATGCAATTGGCATTGCATTCGTCGAGAAAAAAACGCTCAAAAAGCGAGAATCTTCTGTTAAAGCAGCTTGTGTGCCTTAACAGAAGGTTCTCGCTATATTGTTTTTGGGTTCAGTCAAGCGGTTGGATGGCAATTTCCGTGGCTTGAAGCTGGCCGCTAAGACTATTTGATGACCTTCTCTGTCAGTGTCTGTCCGTTGCGGAGAGTCATCTTTCGGATGCTTACACCGTGCATGGGCTCGTTCAGCTTGGTGCCGCCAAGGGTGTAGTATTCAATCTTCAGCACCTCGCTCGCAGGAGCGTTCTGAAGGCTGATAGCGGTGGACTGATTGACTTCGGGATAATAGTCGTCGAAAGCCTCGTCGGCATCGGCATTGCCGCCCTTCATGATTTCTTCCACGATGGAGTTGGCATACACCTCCACGTTGGTGTACCAGCCGCGCGAATCGAGCGTATAGGTCTTGGCGTCGCTGGCATCGCTGGGATCCAGTTCGTTGGCGGTTTCCCATTCGTCGGGCATGCCGTCCAGGTCGGTATCCCAGTTGGCGGGGCGCTTGCCTGTGGGGAAGTTCTCCTCGGTGTAGCCGTTGACATCAGAAACAAGGTCGATGCGTCCCGCAGTGGGAGTGCAGTTGTAAGTCTTGCCGTCCTTTACATAAGAAGTGGCCGAACCCTTGTAGGTGCATGTTCCGTTCTGGGTTTCTTCCATGTAGCGGGCGTCCACTTCGTCGCGGTAAAGGGAAGCACCGGCATAGGCCAGCACCTTGTTGAAGGCTTCGGTGGCCGAGTGGGTGGTGATGTCGCCGGTAGGAGCAGCCTCGCTCTCATCAACTTTGATGCTCACGCAGTCTTCTTCCTTGGTGTTCTTTTTGTACTCAACATTGCTTCCAAAGAAGTGTTTGGGGTCTTTAGAATACTTCTCGCCGTCGATGGTATATACGCCACTGTCGTACGAAACACCCTTCCAGTTGTCGTTATTCACGTTGGTGTTGCCTTCAATCATGTTTCCCGTGATATAGTAGCGGCTGGTCATGCCGATGAGATCTGAAGGCGTTGAGTTGCCGCTGGCTCCCACAGAGACGGTTGTGAGGGTGCTGGTTTTCTTGGCGGGGCCGGTCTTGAAGTAGTTGTTCACCATGTTGATGTATCCGCCGCCAGGACCACCGTAGCAGCCATTGCCGCAGTTATAGACAACACAGTTGCGCAGGTCAACGTTCTCGGCCTGCACGTAGTTTTCCCACTGATACTCGTCGTACTGCAGATTGTTTTTGTAGCCTGCCCACTGGTAACGTGCTCCGTTGAATCGCGGTGAGCGGTTGGCCACATGGGCAATCAGATTGTGGTGGAACGAGGCCAGCTTGCCTCCCCAGATGCCTCCGTAGCCATGTTCACCCTTGGTATGGCCGGGATGGACGAGGCTCTCAGCAATGGTGCACCATTGCAGGGTGAAGTTGTTATTGTCATAGAACGAGGCCACCTCGTCAATGCTCCACGAGAGTGAGCAATGGTCGAAAATGATGCCCGTGCTTTCACGCTGCCACGATGCATCGGCACCGTCGTTGACGTTCTTTTCCTGTCCTCTGCGGAATCGGATGAACCTGATGATAGTGTTGTCCTTGGGCTGCACCGTGTAGTAGCGCAGGGTGATGCCGGGGTAGGGGGCCGTTTGTCCTTCAACGGTCGTATTGGCACCGATGGTCAGGTCCTTGGTCAGTGCGATGACGCCGGCCACGTCGAAGACGACAATTTTCTTGGCGCTTCCGTTGACAGCCCAGCGGAAGGAGCCTTTCAGCGAGGTGGAACCGTTGTCCTCGAGGGTGGTGACGTGGCGCACTTCGCCGCCGCGTCCGCCCGTCACATAACGTCCGTGACCTTCGGCTCCCGGAAATGCCGGAGCATCATCGGCAAAGGCCGTTGTGCATGAGCATACGGCCGCTAATAACATTAAAACAATCTTTTTCATAATCTTTATTTCTGAATATATTTATGGCCATCTTTGATGACGATACCACGATAATTACTGTCCACTATCTGTCCTGAAAGGTTGTAGATGTGGCCTTTTTTGTTCGTGACGGATGCAGCCGCAGATTCAATTCCTGTTGTTCCGATATCCAGGGGGTCGGCAAGTGTGGCTCCTGCGCCCGTTGCCGAGGTGAGCAGGGCTGGAACGTCGGCAGAAGGGATAGCAGTATATTGATAGGGCATGCTAACTGTACCTTTTCCATTTGGTTGAGAGGCACTCATGTAGGTGTTGTCTTTGAACTGGTATGCGATGGCACCGCTTTGGGCGAACACCTTGTTCACCCCAGTTTCAAAATAATTGCCTTCGATGAGAAATTCGCTGTTTTTACGGGGATTCACTGTGGCAGAGGCTCCTGGGCAGTTGTAATAGTTGTTAAGCAGATGGATGTTGCCTGCACGAGCCATTGGCATGCGTTGGTTGCAACCGGCCCCCCAGATGTTGAAAGCAAAGGTAACGTTGAGTTTATCTTTGTCTTCGCTGTCGCTGCTGCCCACCAGATTGGTGTTCATGTGGTCGTATGCACGTTCGGAATAGTCGAAAGTACACCATGAGACGGTCACGAAGTCGGCGCTTTGGGTAATATCGAAGTTCCCGTCTTGTCCGTCGGTAAACTCACAATGGTCCACCCATAGATGGGTGGTTCCGGTGCAGGTGATCAGGTCTTGCCCGCCAACGTCGCATGGGCCGGGGCCAACAAACTTCAGATTGCGGACGATGATGTTGTTGCCACCACTGATTTTAAATACACCGGAATTGCGGTAACTTTCCTTGGTGTCGCCAGTAAGGTCGATCAATGTCTGGCGGGTTACCAGTTCGCGTTGTTCGCCTACTTCCTGACCATTGGAAAGTTTTCCGCCGGTTCCGCTCGACGAAGACAAGCTTTTCACCTTTGCTTTGTCCAATGCAGCTTTCATCTCGTCTGTCAGAAAGAATTCGGTACGGATACAAGCTCCGTTGATTCCGACCACAGTACGGTCAGAATAACCGCCGAAACTAACAGGTGATGCAACAATAAAATCGCCATTCGAACCATCGAGAATAATGATGTCGTTCTGTTTGATTGCATTCTGAATGGCGCTTTTCTGGTCAGAGCCTGTACTTTCAAGCGTGATAACTCTGGTGCCATTGTTACCACCAGTAGTGGTGTAACTGTCACCACTGGTGAGCGAAGCACTGTTTGTCCAACCGAATGGGGCATTGAGCGTTTCGGTTAGAGGGTTGTCGGCAAAGGCTGCTGAACAGGAGTGGATAGCAGCCAAGAGCATTAAAACAATCTTATTCATTGCTTTGCTACTTGTTATTGTCGGTGGTATAGCCGAGTTGTTCCATTTCGAGGGCTGCCCAGATGAAGGGACCTACGCCCTTGCCGTCGTTGTCGCGGATGGGCTCGCTCATGTAGTAGTCGAAACTGCCGTCACGCTTGAAGTTAGGCTTCTCTACGTACGGGCCGGGGGCAGGGCCAAGGCCGCTTACCTCGCAGCAGCGGGTGAGCGAGATGGTCTTGTCGGCATTGACGCGGACAAACTCGTTGACGATGCCGTTGAAGGCCTTGATGCCAGCCTGACGGAAGCTGTCGTCGAGATAACCCTTGCGGGCTCCCTTCAGCAGGCAGTAGGCATACATAGATGAGGCTGTGCTCTCGAGATAGTTGCGGGGGTCTTTCACATCGAGCACGTCAAACCATACGCCGGTCTTCTTGTCCTGATGCTTCACCAAGGCTGTCATGGCGCGCTTGAAGACGTCGATGACTTCGCCGCGGCGTGGATGATCGGCGGGCAGATTGTCGAGCACTTCTATCATAGCCATGACGTACCATCCCATGGCACGGGCCCACGTGTGCTTCGACTGTCCGGTTTCCTTGTCGGCCCAGAAAACGGTGTGGGTTTCGTCCCACGCGTGCTTCCAGAGGCCGGTTTTTGCGTCGAAGGTGCGGCGGTCGGTCTTTACAATCTGGTCGATGATGTCCTCGTAGGTTTTCTTTACTTTCTTTGGCTTCAGCAACATGGGAGCAGCCTCCGTGTAGAAAGGAAGTCCCATGAAGATGCCGTCGAGCCATACCTGGTTGGCATAGATGGCCTTGTGCCAGAAAACGCCCTCCTTGGTGCGCGGCTGGTTCTGCAACTGCTTGAAAAGTGTCTTGAGCAGTTTGAGGTCCTTTTCCACGGGGTTGAGTTGGTACATGGCCAGCAGCACTTTGCCGGGGCGCACGTTGTCGAGGTTGAAGTCTTCGTATTTGTAGCCTACGCCCTGTCCGTTCGCGTCGATCATCTTGGCGGGATATTCCTTCAGCCAGTTGTAGATGGTCTCGTCTTTATAGGCTTTGTAGGTGTCGAGCATGGCCCCCATCTCGGTGCCCACGGTATAACTCCAGCGGGGCTTCTTGGCAAAGTCGAGGTAGGTGACGTCTGGCACGCGGGTCATCTCTGAATGCGTCATCCACTCAGAGTAGTGCTTGTAGGGCTTCTCAGAGAGCACGAGCGAGCCATTGATGAACAGGTTGTTGAAGTGAACATCCTGTGCCTGGCCCACCTGATAGACGGGCTTGTCGTAAACACCGTCGAACTTCGAGTTGCTCACGTAGATGTTGTTCACGGTGTAGGCGAGCGAGTCGGCCTCGTAGCCTACTATCATCACGCCGTACTTGGCTTTCTGACAAGTCACGTTGTCCATATACACGTGGCGCACCTGGGGGTAGAATCCCCTGCAGCAAATCTCCTTGGGTTCGTAGTCGGTGTTGATTTTGAGCACGGCCTCTTGGCATTGGCCCACGGTGACGTTGCGGAAGTGGATGTTCTCGATGATGCCGCCTCGGCACGAGTTGGTCTTGATGCGCAGCACGCGTTCCAGGTTGGGCGAGTCCATCTTGCAGTTCTCCGCAAACACGTTCTGACAGCCGCCGGAGATTTCCGAGCCAATGACCACGCCGCCGTGGCCGTCCTCCATCACGCAGTTGCGGATGATGAGGTTTTTCGAGGGGATGCCCGCAAAGCGGCCGGTGGCACCGGCGCGTCCATCGGCGTTGCGTCCGCTCTTGATGGCGATGCAGTCGTCGCCAGTGTGGAAGGTGCAGCCCTCGATGAGCACGTTCTCGCACGACTCAGGGTCGCAGCCGTCGCCGTTGGGACCTTCGTTCCACACCTTGACGTTCCTTACGGTGATGTTCTTCGAGAGCAGCGGGTGAATCACCCAGAAGGGCGAGCGCAGCATGGTGACGCCTTCGATGAGGATGTTCTCACACTGGTTCATGTTCACCAGCTGCGGACGCAGACCGTAGCCTTTGCCAAAGCGGCGCTGGTCCATATCTACGCCGTCCTCGGCATATTTCAGCAAGGCGGCACGGCTGCCACGGTTCTGATTTTCAGGAATATTCGGGTTTTCCTTGTAGCCTTTCTTTCCGCTCATGGCCCACCACGTTTCGGGCGATGCGTTGCCGTCGATGGTGCCCTCGCCGGTGATGGCGATGTTCTTGGCCTGGTAGGCATAGATGCAGGGCTGGTAGTTCCAGCAGTCGAGCCCTTCCCAGCGTGTGCGCACCAGCGGATAGAGGTTGGTGTCGAACGCGAAGAGCAGCGTTGCGCCCTTTTCAATGACCAGGTTCACGTTGCTCTGCAGCGTGATGGCACCGGTGTTCCAGGTGCCGGCGGGCACCACCACTCGGCCGCCGCCTGCCTTCGAGCATTTGGCAATGGCGTTGTTGATGGCTTTCTGGTTGGCCTTGGCCGTGGCTTTGAGCGAAGCTCCGTACTTGGTGATGACAAACTCTCGGTTGGCAAACTCGGGAGCCTTGATGTTGTTCTCGATTTGTTTGTACTCTGTGTCCCATGCCGAAGTCTGCGCCGATGCTGTCAGCGCGAAAAACATGCACAGGAGCATTGTTTGTAGATGTCTCATAAGCTTATAAGTTGTTTTTTCTTTGATTGTTTTAGCTGGCTATGTGTCTTTTTTGTGTAGTCTTCGCAATGCAGTTTAGAAAAATCTAAAAAAAAACAGCCCGATATCTTCGCAGACGCAGGCTGTAAGCATTACTACTAAACAATGAGGGAATTTCATTAACTCATAAATGTGATTTCTTAATCGCGAGCAAAATTATGAATTTATTCTTAAATATGCAAAGTTTATGAGGATTATTTTTTGCCCATTTGATGTTTTTTTTCATTTCGTACTCTATTTTTAATGTTATTCACACTTTTCCCGTAGTCATTGACTTTTGCGCGTGTTTCCATTAGGCCGTGTGGTGTGTTTTCTCTTGATTTTCGCGTGCCTTTTTTTGCTGTTTGTCTTTCCGTTTTGTCAGGATTCGTTGCTCCCACTCATATAATATAATAAGGTGTAAGTGGATTAAAGTGGCAAATTATTGTGAAAAATTCAGATTTTTGTTAAAAAATGTATGTTTTTCGAAGAAAAACTTGCTTTTTTCGTGAATTAACTCTATATTTGCCACATCTTATTGATGATTTCGAGTGTTTCGAAATCTATTTCTCGAGGTTGACAGCGTCCTGCGTCAACCTCTTTTTTTGCATTATCCGCATCTTTTTTGCCCCGGCGAGATTATTTTCCGACGATGCGTTCAGATTTTCTAGAAAAATTGAACGCATCGTCGGAAAATAATTTTCTGTAGTCATGAGTTTGTTTTTCTGTTGTCGTGCTTTACGCGGGAATCCTTGGGAATGATAACGCTACGCGTCTTTCAAAAACCAATAAAAACAAAGAAAAACCAACAAAACAAGGTGCTTTACAAATAAAA
>OCTX011921362.1_pt1 | contig 31269 bp, 19 predicted proteins | sample 1539691 | NCBI WGS metagenome assembly OCTX01 (sample SAMN02144231, study PRJEB22623) | gut metagenome | biome: sheep rumen | host: Ovis aries | place: New Zealand
ACATCAATAACTGCAAGCGCAATTACAAGCGGTGATTATGCATATACCGAGCTTAGCGACGGGACTGCACAGATCACAAGATATAACGGCAGCAGTACATCTATCACCATACCTCCAACCATAGATGGCAAGACTGTAACATCTGTCAAGAGACTGGCAAGTACCCTGAAAGCAAATACCACATTGGCATCTGTTACTATCCCAAGCTCTGTCAAGACAGTAGAGGAGGGTGCTTTCAGATACTGTCAGGCGCTCACGAGCGTGACGTTCAAGGGAGATATCGAATCTATCGGCTCGGCAGCATTTGACGGCTGTATCAAGCTGACGACCATGAAGCTGCCAAACGGTATAAAGACATTACCTGCCAATCTTTTCTGCGGATGCACCTCGCTCACATCTGTAACTATACCGGCTTCTGTTACCAGCGTAAGCTCTAAAGTATTCGGCTCGCCTGATAATGAGAGCCTGGGCGACCTTTGCACCAAGCTGCAGACGATAACGGTAGACTCGGGCAACAGCAGCTTCAGTTCTGTTGACGGAGTGCTTTATAACAAGGCGAAGACAGCTATTATCTGGTGCCCTTATGATAAGACAAGCCTTAATATACCGGGAACGGTCAAATCTATCCCTGCAGATACTATATACTGCAAGGCCACAAGCATAACACTCAACTCGGGTACTCAATCAATAGCAGCACAGGCTTTTGTTTTCTGTCCGCAGCTTAAAACAATAACTATCCCCGCATCGGTAACAAACCTGGGTTCTCAGTCGGTGGGTTATACCAAAGCAAGTATGTTTGATGAGGCTACAAAGATCCAATCGTTTACTATAAAGGGCTATAAAGGCTCGGCAGCTGAAAAGTATGCTAAAGATAACAACTTTACATTCGTTTCTATTGGTACATCCTGCACACACAGCTATACAGCATCTTCATGGGCATGGACAGGCTACACCGCAGCAAAGGTAACGCTGAAATGCTCAAAGTGCAGCGAAACGACACAGGTAAGTGCCAATATCTCGTCCTCGGTCACAAAGGATTCTACCTGCACAGCAACAGGCACAAAAACCTATACCGCAACTGCAACTGTCGGCAGCCAGAATTTTAAAGACCAGAAAACAGAAACAATAGCAGCCAAAGGTCACAGCTATTCCACAACGCCTACATGGTCGTGGAACGGCACAGCAAGCGCAACGGCATCATTCAAGTGCATAAGGTGCACAGATACCAAGACTGTTAACGCAACTATAACATCAAAAACAACACCTGCCACTACCACAGCAGACGGAAAGACCGTTTATACGGCAACAGCAACATATAACGGCAAGAGCTATACCGATACCAAGACCGTTGTCATACCAAAGCTCAACTGCACACATTCTTATGCAGTTTCATCGTGGACTTGGTCGGGCTACACTTCCGCAAAGGTAAATCTCAAGTGCTCAAAGTGCGGCGATACAAGAACAGTAGATGCAATGGTCACATCAAGTGTCACCAAGGCAGCCACCTGCACAACAGCAGGCGTAAGAACTTACGCCGCAACGGTCACATTCAATTCCAAGAATTATTACGATACCAAGACCGGGACTATCGCAGCAACAGGTCACAGCTGGGGAACACCGACTTGGAGCTGGAGCGGCACAACAAGTGCGACCGCAACATTCAAGTGCTCAAAGTGCGGAGCAACTCAGACTGCAAAAGCGACCATAGCTTCCTCGGTCACCAAGGCAGCCACCTGCACAACAGCAGGCGTAAGAACTTACACAGCAACGGTCACATTCAATTCCAAGAATTATTACGCTACCAAGACCGAGACTATCGCAGCAACAGGTCACAGCTGGGGAACACCGACATGGAGCTGGAACGGCACAACAAGCGCAACAGCTACATTCAAGTGCTCAAAGTGCGGAGCAACACAGAGCGTATCAGCTAAGATAACTTCGGCTGAAACTACTTCGGCTACCTGCACAACAGCAGGCGTAAAAACTTACACAGCAACGGTCACATTCAATTCCAAGAATTACACCGCTGCAAAGACCGAGACTATCGCAGCAACGGGTCATAACTACGTTGCAAAAACCATAGCTCCTACCTGCACCGCACAGGGATATACCGAGCATACCTGCTCAAAGTGCGGAAACAGTTATAACGATAACTACAAAGCAGCAACAGGTCACACCTTTGGCGAAGCTCCGGAGTGGAAATGGGCAGCTGACTATTCTTCCGCAACTGCGACATTCAAGTGTACAAAAGAAGATCACGTTGAAACGATAAACGCTTCGATAAGCAAGACCGTCAAGGCAGCTACCTGCGCAGCAGAAGGCAGCACGACCTACAACGCAACTGTAAACTTCGGCGGAAAGGCTTATTCAGACGTCAAGTCAGTGCCTATCCCCGCAACAGGCAACCATACTTATGTTACCAAAACTTATGCACCTACCTGCACAGCTGATGGCTACACAGAGCATAAGTGCTCGGTATGCGGCCATACCTATAAGACTGATGTAAAGAGCAAGGTCGATCATAAGTGGGGAAGCTGGAAGGTAATAAAGGCTGCTACCGAGACCTCAACAGGTACTCAGGAGCATACCTGTACCGTATGCGGAGCAAAAGAGACCGCAACTATCCCCAAGACCACCCATAAGCACAGCTATACCACAAAGGTCGTAGCACCTACCTGTACCGATCAGGGCTACACCCTGCATACCTGCTCCTGCGGTTACAGCTATAAGGATACCTATAAAAATGCAACAGGTCACAGCTATACCACCAAGGTAACAGCACCGACCTGCACCGCTAAGGGCTATACCACTCATACCTGCACAAAGTGCAAAACAAGCTATAAGGATACCTACACCAACCCGACAGGTCATAAGTGGAACAGCGGAACGATCACCACTCAGCCGACTGTTATCAAGACGGGCGTTAAAACATATACCTGCACAGCCTGCAAGAAAACAAAGACCGAGGCTGTCAATAAGCTCAGCCTGCGCCTTTTCGGCAAGAGCAGATACGAAACATCAATGGCGATAGCAACACAGCTTAAAAAGGAAAACGGCAATAAGGCGTTCACAAGCGTTATCATCGCAAGCGGAACGAGCAATGCCGATGCACTTTCAGCGGCATATCTTGCAAAGGTCAAGAATGCACCTATCCTTATCACCGCACCGAGCGAAACAACAACTATCGTGAACTACATCAAGGCAAATGCCGCAAGCACCGCAAAGATCTATATCGTAGGCGGTACGGGTGCGGTAAATGCCGATACCGAGAAAAAGCTCAAGGCTATCTATAAGACTACAAATCAGGTCGTAAGACTTGGCGGAAAGACAAGGTTTGAAACGAACCTGCTCGTCCTCAAGGAAGCAAAAGTCACCAACCAGGAGATACTTGTAGCTTCGGGAATGGATTACCCCGATGCACTCTCTGCTTCTGCGGTAGGTCTGCCTATACTTCTTGTTTCGGGCAACTCTCTCACCGCCGAACAGCAGACATATCTCAAGAGCCTCAAGAGCACCAAGATAACTATCGTCGGCGGAAACGGCGCAGTCAGTGCAGGAGTAGAATCGTCGATCAAGGCGCTCAAAAAGTTTGCTACACCTACAAGACTTGGCGGCTCGAACAGATATGAGACCTCGCTCATGGTCGCAAACAAGTATTTTGCAAGCGCTCCGACAATGGCAGTCGCATACGGACTCAACTTCCCTGACGGCTTGTGCGGAGGACCTCTTGCAATGAAGTATAAGTGTCCGCTCCTGCTTGCAACGAGCAAGGATACTACCTCGGCTCATACCTACGCATATACGCATAAGGAAACTAATACCGTCACATTCGGCGGAACAGCACTTGTTTCCGACAGCGCAGTCAAAGCGATAGTAGGCTGACAATAAAATAACACAAAGGAAAGTCTCTTAACGGGACTTTCCTTTTTTGTTTTTAAATGCTGTTGAAAAATGCACAGAAGTGTGGTAAACTTATATAAACATCATTCTGATAGGGGGCGGAGCAATGTTAATCAAAAAAAGAACGTATAAAAAGCACTTTTCCGACCTTTTCACAGCGTTCGGCGTAGAACAGAGGCGCAGCGACATGATAAAGATACTCAATATCTGTGTGGCGCTCAGCCTTATATTCTCGTTCTCGATCTTCGGGTACATAAATATCGAGCCTATCTCAATGACTACCGTCCATATCCCCGTTATTATCGCCGCAATGCTTACAGGTCCTTTCGGCGGAATGATAACAGGACTTGTGTTCGGCTTGACGAGTATGTGGAAAGCAAGCCTTACTGCAACAGCTTACGCCGATATTATCTTTTCCCCGTGGAAAAGCTCTGAGCCTGTGAGCAGCCTTATTTTGTGCATTGGAACGAGAATGCTGTTCGGATTTCTGACAGGACTGATGTTCTCGGCAACGTTCAGATACGTTAAAACCAAAAAGCTGTATGGTCTGTTTGCGGCAGTCAATGCAGTTATAGCAACACTGCTTCACAGCCTGCTCGTAAGCGGCGCAATGAAGGCGTTTTTCCCAAAAGCAGGCGCAAGTCTGCTCGGTGCGCTGGAACCGAGTGCAAGGCATATAGCCGTCTGGGTAGTATCGCTTCTTGTTACGCTGGCAGCATATCACATTTTTGCATCAAAGTATTTTTTGAGAATATATCGTGAGGTCATCGAGTATAAGCACGAGCATAAAACCAGAGCTGATATGCTTATGCTTATAGTTGTGGCAGTATTCTTTCTTGTTTCGGCTGCAATAGTTATGCATTCGTTCGACAGGCTGCTGCTTATAAATCCCACTAATGTGCAGGAGGATGCAAATGTTCAGCCAAACTCGGTGAATATAGCCCTTCAGCAGCTTGTGGCACAGGTCGGAGTAATATACATAATCGCACTCATAGTTTCATTCTTTTACGACAGGGGAGCGGTAGTGAACAGCAAGCTCGAGCAGAAAGAGCGTGAGCAGCTTTATCAGGAAAGGCTCAAAAATACCCTTGATGTGCTCCAGGCACTTACCGGAGATTACGAGGTCGTTTTTGATACCGATATAGAAAACGGCGTTACAAAGATATACCGCATGAGCAGCGTTATAGCTTCGCAGATGCCCGATAATATCGAATCTCTTGACTATGAGAACGGCAGGCGGGTGATACTTAAAGCGATCGTTTCACCCGAGGAGCTTGATGATGTGCTCAAAAACACCACCTACGAAAGAATGAAGCAGATACTCACCTCGGGCGTGATAACTTCAAGAGTTGTGAGAAACTATCAGGGCAGGTTCTGCGAGATAAGAGCCGTTCCCATAAATGATAACGAGTTCATTTTCGGCTGCGCTGATGTTGATGCGGTTATAAGGGAGCAGAAAAGGCAGCAAAAGGAGCTTGAAAAGGCAATGCTCGCCGCCAACGCCGCAAACGAAGCAAAATCCAGCTTCCTGCTGAATATGAGCCACGATATCCGCACACCTATGAATGCAATAATCGGCTATACCGATGTGCTTGAGCGCAGCAGGGAGGATAAGGAGAAATTTGAAAACAGCGTTGCAAATATAAAGGCATCGGGCGAATATCTGCTTGACCTGATAAACAACGTGCTTGAAATGTCACGCATTGAAAGCGGAAAGGAAGTTCTGAGAGAAACGCCCTGTGACATCAGGAAGGTGCTTTCAAGCGCATACATCGTATTTGATGAGCAGGCTCGCAGGCAGGGCAAAAAGTTCATTTACAGGCGTGAGGTCACCCACTATTATGTTTATGCCGATCCCGTAAAGATACGCCAGATACAGCTCAATGTGCTTTCAAATGCAATAAAGTATACCCGTGCGGGCGGCACTATAACAATGACTTCCCGTGAGCTTGAAAGCGATAAAGAGGGCTGGTGCCGTATACAGATGCAGACAAGGGATACAGGCGTTGGCATCTCAAAGGAATTTCTTGAGCATATATTTGATGATTTTGCAAGAGAAAACGACAGCACCACCTCGGGCGTGGGCGGAACGGGACTTGGTATGGGCATCGTTAAAAAGCTCGTCACCATGATGAACGGAACTGTAGAAATAGAGTCTGAAAAGGGCAAGGGCACGGTCGTTACCATCACCATTCCCCACAGGATAGCCGATAGCAGTGCGCTTGAAAAGGATAATGCGGTCACAGATGAAAAGCTCAGCGAGATCAAAGGCAAAAGGATACTGCTTGCCGAGGATAACGACATAAATGCCGAGATCGCTGCCGAGCTGCTTGAGGACGAGGGCGTTATAGTTGAAAGAGCAAGGGACGGAGCGGAGTGCGTGCAGATGCTTGGAAAAGCCGAAGCAGGTCATTACGATCTGATCCTGATGGATGTGCAGATGCCGAATATGGACGGATACCTTGCAACACGCACCATAAGAAAGCTGTCTGATGAGAAAAAAGCAGCCATACCGATAATAGCCATGACTGCCAATGCTTATGAGCAGGACAGGAAACGTGCGCTTGAAAGCGGTATGAACGAGCATATCAGCAAGCCGATCAGCCTTGAAAAGCTCAACGAAGCGATAACAAAATATATTTAAAACAAAAGCGTCCGCAGAGAGAAAACACTCTGCGGACGTTAGTTATTTTGTTTAGCGGTTCAGACCGTTGTTCTGCCCGTTGTAGATAGGGCGCCCGTTTGCATCATATCTTGGCTGGCTGAAATTGCTCTGACTGTTAAAGCTGCCTGCCTGCGTGTAGCCGTTTGGCGTGAAGTAATTGCCGCTGTTGTATGGCTGCTGATATGGCTGATTAAAAGTCTGGGCATAACCCTGCTGCTGATAGGGCTGATTATACGGCTGGGCGAAACCCTGCTGCTGATACGGCTGATTATACGGCTGGGCGTAACCCTGCTGCTGATACGGCTGATTATACGGCTGGTAATTGCTCTGCGGATATGTCTGCTGAGCGTAGGTGTTGTTGTAGCCCGGCATCTGATAAAAGGGAACACCCATGCCCGGTATCGCAGTATCCTTCTTTGAGAATGCGTGTACGTTTATTATCGCAGCAATGGTCGTTATAATAACAAATCCGAAGAACAAAAGCATCGCCTGCTCAAATTCTCTCTGAAGCGACAGGCAAAAATCATAAAAGCCGTGTGTTGCCAGCGGAACGAAAAACGCAAGTGCCATGTTCCTGCTTTTACCGCTCATATCGCCGATGCTGGCGAAGTATTTTGCCTTGCCGTAGAAAAGGCCCATGAAAACAGCGTCGATAGCGTGCCCCGGTACTGAAAGGATACCTCTCCAGAAAGCAAGCTCGTATGTCATCGAATCCACAACGTACATAATGTTTTCAAACGTTGCAAATCCCAGCGAGATAACTACCGCATAGACTATCGCATCGAATGTGTAGTTGAAATTCGGACTTTTCCACGTTCTTGTGCGAAGCACGAGGAATTTCATACCTTCCTCGCAAAGCGCCACCCCGAAGAAATAGAAAACAAAATTGAATGCTACCGATTTTTCGTCCAGCACCTGCACAAGTGCCTCTTGGATAGCATACTCGCCTCCTGCTGCGCCAAAGATAGTCAGCGCACCGAGAAAGAACAGCCCCACGAGCATACCGATAGGCTCTTTTTCTACCTTATCCTTTGCATAAATGTATATCATCAGGATAATAGCAGGTATCACCGCCAGAACAACAAGTACCCCTGTATTTGGCATTATATCCCCCTTTTCTATTTTTATTATCTATCTCCTTCAAAAGTGAGTATAACACATTTATTTTATTTTTTCAATCCCGAATTGTCAAGTAACCGCTTTTTTTTCTTATCCTGCCCGAGCTTTTTCATTATCAGAACAAAATCTCCGCCCACGAGCGCAGCGCAGAATATCCATATCATCGGTTCGCATATACACACCCCGAAGTACCCAAGTCTCGGTGCGAGCCACGCCGAAACCACTATTTTCAGCACAAATTCAAGCACGCTGCCCATTATCGGGACTAACTTTCTGCCCATGCCCTGAAGGCTCGTTCTTGTTACCACCAGCACGCCCAGCACAAAGTAGAAGGACATATTCCACAGCAGGTATCTTGAAGCGTAGGAGATGACCGTGCTGTCGCTGCTTCCCGAGATGGCAATTACCATCGGTCTGCGCAGCAGCAGTGCAAAAATAACCGAAACTGCGCTCCACACCTGCGTAATAAGTATCGCACAGATAACGCCTTTTTTCACCCTTTCGGTCTTTCCTGCGCCGTAATTCTGGCTTGAATATGTAGCGCACGAAATAGCCATTGTTCCAAGAGGCATCATAAATATCTCGTCAATCTTTCTTGCCGCCGTGTGAGCGGTTATCGTAGCCGTTCCCAGCGAATTCACAGCGCCCTGCAATATCACCGAGCCGACCGAAACTATCGCATACATCAGCCCCATTGAAAGTCCCGTCAGTGAAAGGTCTGATATCATCGCCTTGTCAGGCTTCAGCTGAGAGAATTTGAAAACAAGGAAGCCGCACTTTTTCACAACGTAGATAAAGCACAGCAACACCGACAGCCCCTGCGATATTACCGTAGCGTAAGCCGCACCCGGCACACCCATTTTCAGCCCACGCACAAAAAGGATATCCAGTCCCACGTTCAGCAGTGCCGATATTACCAGGAACAGCAGCGGAGCCTTGCTGTTGCCGACTGCCCTGAGCATTCCTGCCAGCATATTGTAAGCTATCGTCAGCACCGAGAAGGTGATTATTATCCTCAGGTATCTGTCGGTCTGCGGAAAAATATCCTCGGGCGTGCTAAGCGCCTTCATCAGCGGCTCCAGCCCGACTATGCCCGAAACTGTCAGTACCAGCGCTACCGCTGCTGAAAGCAGATAGGTAATGCTTACCGCTCTTTTCAGCCTTTTTTCGTCCCCTGCGCCGTAATGCCTTGCGATAACCACCGCAAAGCCGTTGGTAAGCCCGTAAGCCAGCCCTATAAGCAGCCCGTAAACAGGCGAAGCCGCACCGACCGCAGCAAGCGCCTCATCGCCCAGATAATGCCCTATTATAGCTGTATCTGCCATGTTGTAAAGCTGCTGAAAAATATTGCCCAGCAGCACAGGCAGAGAAAAATACACAAGACTTTTAAAAATGCTGCCCTGTGTCATACTTGTTGTTTTGTTCATTTTCAATTCCTCACTTTTCAACATTATAACACACATATCTGCATTTGTACAGGGGGCAAAAAAAGATCCCCTGCTTTTTAGCCAAGGGGATCGTTAGCTCATTGTTTGTTTTCCTGCTCCTGTGAAAGCTGGTAGTATTGGCGCTTTTCCTTGTAAAGCTCCTCATCTGCACGGCGGTACAGTGCATCCATAGTTTCGTTTTTATCTTTCATCGCATATCCTACCGAGCATGAATAAGGCACCTTATCGACCTCAGTCCTTATGCGCTTTATCAGCGCCTGCACCTGCTGCTCTGAGCAGTCAACGCAAAGTATCACATATTCGTCTCCGCCTATGCGGTAAACACGCTGTTTTGTCTGCGCTGCATTGATAAAGCATTTTGCAAGTGTTTTCAGTCCTTTGTCGCCTGCAACGTGTCCTTCGTTGTCGTTGAGCTTTTTAAGCCCGTTCATATCCATAGCGACTATGGCTGAGATATTATCAGAGTAGGTTTCCAGATCCGAGTAATAGCATTGTCTGTTCAGCAGCTTTGTCAGCGGATCTACCATAGTGAACTGCTGCAGGAGATAGATGTAATACAAAGCCAGGTCGATAGCTATCGTTATCGTGAACCAGTGCTCCGACTGATAATTCAGATACAGCGGCATTATAAAGCAAGCCACCGATGTCAGCGACATAAACCCGAGCAGCACCATATTGCTCTGCTCCTGCTTTCTGTTCCTGAAAATACGGTAGAACAGGTAAAGCAGGTACATACCGTTGACGATATACGGCAGGTAGCCAAGCGGACCTCTATGGAATAAATTATCGCTGTCGAACCAGAATACCAGCTTTGTCGGTATCGAAACAAAGCTCATTATCGTGTTCACTATCGCAGGTATAGAGATAATGAACAGGTGCGATGGATACATGATAGTTATAACTATCAGCAGGATAAATGATATCAGGCTGTAATTGACTGCACTCAAAGGTGCTCGGTATATATTGTGGCTTTCCAGTGTGCCCAGATATGCCTCGATGTAATTTGTTACAGAATAAAGCAGCAGGAGCATATTTGATACGGCCATCTGGTGTATCATACGCTTTTCAAGGTGTATATCCGAGAGAAGAACTATCGAGATACCGAAAACAACTATCAGCAGTCCCCAGTTTTGCGTAAGATATCCGGTAAACGTCATAGTATTCCCCCTCCTTTTGTGCACATATCTTTTTCCCGTGCTTGATCGTTAATCTATTATAACATATTGTGTCTTTGAATTCAATAGCAAATGAATAATTTTAATACCAGGTTTAATTATTTAGCGATATAGTGTCGAAAAGTGCCCTGCAAGCTGAACTTACAGGGTACTTATGTTTCATATCAAAGCAGCTTTATAGCCAGCATTGTCAGGTCATCGAACTGAGGTGCATCGCCGACGAACTTATCCACATCGCTGCGCACCTTTGTCAGCAGCTCCTTTGGCGAAGCATCAGCCTGTTCGTTCAGCGACTGCGTGAGCCTTTCAAGTCCGAACATCTTGTTATCGGTGTTTGTAGCCTCGGGTACACCGTCGGTGTAAACAAACAGTGTTCCGCCCTTGTGGAGAGTTATCTCATACTGCTTGTATGGTATATCCTCCATACCGCCAACTATCGGGCAATGCTTATCCCTGAACACCTCAAAGCTGCCGCCGGGCTGCCTTATAACAGGGTATTCGTGTCCTGCATTGACAGCGGTTATCTTTCCTGTCGATATCTCAAGTATACCCAGCCATACGGTAACGAACATCTTCTGTTCGTTATTTTCGCACAGCTTTTCGTTTGTGCGTTCGATTATCTCGTGCGGTTCAAGTCCCATAGTTGCGAAGTTGTTTATCAGTATCCTTGACATCATCATAAACAGCGCCGCAGGCACGCCCTTGTCCGAAACATCGGCAATAACCAGCGCAATATGGTCATCGTCCACAAAGAAGAAATCGTAGAAATCTCCGCCGACTTCCTTAGCAGGAGTCATTGAAGCGTAAATGTCAAATTCCGTCCTGTCGGGGAAAGCGGGGAATGTGCTTGGCAGCTGGCTTTCCTGGATCGTCTTTGCCATGTCAAGCTCGGTCTCAACTCTTTCCTTTTCTCCTGCCAGCTTGATGTTTTCTTCCGTGTATTCGTCAATTTCCCTTGCAAGCTCGGCAATGTTGTCCGAGAGCAGCCCTATCTCGTTGTTAGTCTTAACATCGGTCATAGCGCTTGTTACCTTGCTGCTGTCCTTGGTCTTGATGTATTCACGCACACTTTTCTGTATTTTTCCGACAGGCTTTATGGCTCTCATGTAAAGGAACAGCAACAGTATCAGCATAAGCACCAGCAGTCCGCCGATACCAACAACAAAGGTGATGCGTGTTGTTTTGGACATCATTTGCTGAAAGCTGCTCCATTCGTAAGAAACGCCGATAACGGCTTCTACCTTGCCATCAACTATTATCGGCTTGTAGCCGATGTACTGCATACCCTCGGTAGGGAAGTCCTTAACCTTGTCAAAAACTATCTCACCTGAGCATCTTTCGATAGCATCTTTAAGGTTGGGCTGCTTTGAAAGATCCAGATCTACCTTATCGGCGAGCTTCAGGGCATTTCCGCTCTGCCTGTAGTCATAGTATACAAATCCTGCGTCGGAGTTGCTGACATCAATGATGAACATTTCGTTATACTGCTGTTTGTTGCCCGCTCTCGAACCGTAGCTCAGATATTCGAGAAGGCTGTACCGCAAGGTTGCGAAGTATCTCTGAATCGATGCTTTCTGATCTTGTATCCATTCGGATTCTGTAATGTCATCAGGGATGCTGGAGTTAAACAGAAAGTCGTTGTCTTCTTCGCTCAGCATAATGTATTTTGTGGAACTGGGTATATCGGGGTGTTCTTTCCAGTAATCGAAATAGTAATAATTCGCATCAGGATCCACCGAATCGTATGCTTCATTAAGTATAGTGCTTATAACGCCGTTCTGTGCTTCAAGGAACGAGTTGGTAACATTTTGATACATCACAGTCGTTATCGTACCGATAGCCAGAACGAACAGCGGTATTATCACCAGTGCAAACTGAAACAGAAGCTTTCTGTTCTTTTTCTTTTTTTTCATCTCACACCTCATGAAAAAATCTGTTGTTACCGTATTTACGGTAGTTATTTCAATTCACTTTCCCAAAATCCTACCCTATATTATAACACAGCCACGAGCTGTTGTCATTCTCCACAAGGCATCAAATAGTTTTTTTGTATACTTGCACAAATCCGTTCAGACTCCCTTTGTTGTTTTTTACAGTTTTGCCTGCGTTATTTATCGTATCAAGGCGCTTTTTTGTGATGCAATGTGAAAATATTCATAAAAAATGGTGGTAATATCAAGTGATATATGTTATAGTTATACTGTTAAAGCGGTAATAGGTGCCGCAGCCATTTGATATATTACACGACAGCTCTGTGATAAACAGAGAAATATAGTATAATAAACGCCTGTTCTCGGGCGTTCTGCCTGAGCTTTGGGGGAATGTCCGCAGCAGGCATTTTATCTGTATAGACGGAAAAATATATAATGGAGGAAAAGCTATGAAACAAAAAACGATCGCCAGGAAGCTAACCGCTTTGTGCGCAGCAGTTGTCCTTGCGGCAACAAGCGCAGGCGCAGCGTTCAGTGCGTATGCAAGCGAAGGCATAGAACTGCCCAGGATACCCATTGAGACCACGACACTGCCCAAGAGATTTGATCTGCGCAATGTGAACGGAAAGAACTATGTAACACCCGTAAAAGCGCAGCAGCCTTTCAGCACCTGTTGGGCGTTTGCAACAGCATCCATTGCGGAAACAGCGTATCTGTATACAAACGATCTGGGCGTTCCTGCCGGACAGGTGAACGATCAGATCGATCTTTCCGAAAAGTATATTGCGTATTATGCTTACCAGCCGATAACCAAGGACGACGTTTCTGGCACTTGCATACCTGCATCACAGGTAGGTGACGGCGTGTTTGTTTCTGACAACGCTGCCGAAGTGCTTGATAAGCAAGGCAAACAAAGCACGGGAGTCGAGATGCTCGCACGTTTTGGCGGAGGTGTTGACGAAAGGACAAAGGTAGACGGTGAAACACCATACGCCTATATCGGCAAAAACAAGTGGGAAGCTAACGATCCTGCTCCGAGCGAGGCGCAGATGACAGCTATGAAGCCATATTATCTGAATTCTTATTTAGATTATATGAGTATGATGACTGGGAAAAGCACAAAAGAGCTTACAAAACAGTTCAACGCACTATGGGATGATCCCCAGCAAAGACCTGAACTGCTCGCACAGCTTAATACCTCAGGCAATAACAACTCATACGCTGCGTATGATGACTGGTCTATCCCGGTGAATGCCAAGTACCGTCTTGTACCTAAGGTCGCAGATGTAAAGCAGTATAAGATGTTTGATGCTATAAATCTCAATTCAGATGATCCGGGGGCTGAATATAAATTCAGCAAAGAAAATCTCGATGCGGTAAAGACGGAAATATCAACGGGTCATGCAATGATGACACTCGTTTCCGGAGATGTTCTCGGGCATCAGGATACTGACGGCAAAAAGACCTATATAAATAAGACTACATGGGCGCAGTACGTAAACGATTCTACCGGAGCGGATCACGCAGTGACCGTAGTTGGCTATGATGACAATTATGCAAAGGAAAACTTTGTAAGAAAGGGCGCAGACGGCAAGGATGATCCTGACACTATCCCTCCTGCAAACGGCGCATTTATAGTTAAAAACAGCTGGGGCTATGTTTCCGCCGAGGATGAGGCAACGGCAAAAGACGATGGAAACGGCAATAAGATATATTCACGTCCCGGCGCCTTTGGCTTTGGTGTAGATAAGAGCGGCTACTATTACGTTTCCTACTACGACCACAGTCTTGACGGCTTTGTAAGCATTGACCTTTATAAAAACAGCGAAAAGAACGCTGAGAACGCTAATCAGTATGACCTTATGACCAGCGACTCGGTACTGCCGTATTTATCGGCTGATAAGGATGATAAGAATGCATCGGCAGCAGTGTTCACTTCACAGCAGGATGAGACACTTGAAGAGATATCGGTTTATGCTCCGGCAGAAAGTACCGCAGTTAAATACAGCATCTACAAGGACCCCAAGGGAAATGATCCTACAACAGGCGAGCTGCTCACAAGCGGCAGCAGACAGTTCCGCCGCCCCGGTTATTACAGATTTGCGCTTAATAAGAAGTGTGACCTTAAAAAAGGCGATAGGTACGCCGTAGTATTGGAAATGACCGGATATTATGAGGAGAATAAAGAAAAGAAGATGTACTGCGTTGCACCTGTTCCCGCATCGGTCTGCGGCGGAAAGGGCGTTATAAACAAGGGCGAGAACCTTTTGTGTGAAAAAGGCACATGGTCTGATTATTCAACTGTTCTTGATAAGATAAAGGCGAATATATACTCAACTTTTGAAAACACCTTGCCAAAGGAAGCGATAGAGAACGTTTTGCCAAACGGCAAGGACTCTATCACGGTAGACAACCTTGCTATCAGAGCATACACAACACCTGCGGCAAGTGATATAAGATTCGCAGGCAGCAACAGATTTGAAACAGCCGCAAAGATCTCTCAGGAAAGCGGCTTGTTTGAATACGCAGATACGGCAGTTATCGCAAACGGCATGAATTATGCCGATGCACTTGCAGGCGTTCCGCTGGCAGCAAAGCTGAATGCACCTATCCTGCTCACAAATACCGATGCACTGCCCGATGAAACTATTGCCGAGGTAGATAGGCTCAAGGTGAAAAATGCAGTTATCCTCGGCGGTACGGGCGCAGTCAGCGAAAGCGTTGAAAAGGCGCTCAAGGGTAAAGGCATCACAACAAAACGAGTTTTCGGTCAGTCGAGATTTTCAACTGCCGCAGAGATCGCAAAGGAACTCAACGCCGAGCCGCAGGAAATATTCCTCGTTTACGGACTTGACTTTGCAGATGCGCTTTCCGCAAGCACCGCAGCAGCAGTCAAAGGCGCACCTATAATCTATCTCACCAAGGACGGCGAGATGAATGCCGATACCAAGGCTTACCTTGGATCAGTAAAGGGCAAGGTGAAAAATGCCTACGTCATCGGCGGAGAGGGCGTTATCTCTGACAGTATGATGAACAGCGCAGTTTCCGCACTGGGAATCGAAAAGGCAGAAAGACTTTCGGGCAAGAACAGATACCTGACCTGCTTGGAGGTCAATAAAAAGTTTGCCGATGTTCTTACAGGCAGTATGGTCTGCGCAGCAACGGGAGCGGATTTCCCCGATGCACTTGCAGGCGGAGTTTATGCCGCACTCAATAAAGCACCGCTGCTGCTGGTAAACGGCAAAGAAAGCCTTTCCGCAGAGCAGAAAGCATTCCTTGCTGAAAAGAAAGCAAACAGCACCGCAGTTTTCGGCGGAACGGGCGTAGTTCCCGAGGAGCTTGCAAAGAGCATCTCCGAAAGCGCAAAATAATGCGCCTTGACCAAATAATGAATACAAACAAAGCTCCTCTGTTTTCATGCAGGGGAGCTTTCTTATGCGCCGCTTGGCAGCAAAAAAGTACCGCTGGCGTTATATCAGCGGTGCTTTATATCATATCAGTCTTTTTTGTGCTTATCCTTGTCACCTTTTACAAGGTTTGGCGTGCCCATTTTATCGTGCAGCCCCAGCAGTATCTTGCCTGCCTCGATAAGCTCGAGCGCACATTCAACAACATCCGGATCAAACTGCGTGCCTGCGTTGTTTTTAAGCTCCTGCTTGATAACATCGGGCTGCAGATGCGGACGGTAGCACCTGTCGCTGTTCATCGCATCGAGTGCATCGGCAACACAGATTATCCTTGCGTATATCGGGATATCCGTGCCCTTGAGTCCCTTGGGATAGCCGTTTCCGTCGTATCTTTCGTGGTGGTAAAGCGCACCCTCAACGATACCGTTTATCGCCGTAAAGTCCTTGAGCACCTTTCCACCGTAGGTGGTGTGTCCCTGCATTATCTTGAATTCTTCATCAGTCAGCTTTGAAGGCTTGGTAAGTATATCGTCCGGAATACCTATCTTACCGCAGTCATGCATCAGGGCGATGTACCCGAGGTTTCGCACCTCTTCATCGCTGAAGCCCATTTTTTCAGCAATTCTCGCTGTGTAGTATGAAACTCTCGTAGAGTGGCCTTTGGTGTAAGTGTCCTTAGCATCAACAAGGTTCGCAAACGTGTTCATCGACTGCGAGATGATATTGTCCATGTTCTTTTTGTATCTCTCAAAGTGCATATCACGCACTCTGTAAAGAATATAAGCCACTACCGATGTGCACCAAACAACGAACAGCACCATTATCAGCCAGAAGCTGTAATAATCCGTTATCGATCTGTCAAGGCAGCCTGTAAGCTCGTATTTCTCAAACTTCATCAGTCCCTTTGAGATGATGACCGCACCGAATGAAGCATCAAGTCCTCTTGGTATAGGGTTGACCTTTTCTCCTGCCTTAAAGGTTATCTTTCCGTCCTTGTATGTATATTCGCCGTTCCAGTAGCTGTCAACAACAATGTCGTCACGCTCCGGTACGTCAATAACGATAGTCCAGTCGATAATATCGTAGCCGGTGTTGTTTCTTACCGTGCAGTCGTACTGCGCACCGTAGGTCTGTCTTGCAGTACCTTTGTCGTTTATCCAGTTTTTAGTTATTATCGTATTGACCTGATAATCATTGGAGCCTTGCGGCTGCGAGGCATCTATGCTGACGGTGAACGGAGTGTTTGAATCAGTGCTGACTTTAAAATTCAAAGCTCCGAAAGCCAGTCCAAGCATAATAAGTGTTATAAGGATAACAATAGTTCCCGTATGCCGAATTTTGCGCATTTTCAACACGCACTCCTTCCGAATCTCCTAAACTTCCTGCCATGCTCTCACCAAAGCGGGATCGAGCACAGCCTATTCCAAGTTTTATTATATCATATTATTGATCTAAGTCTGTTAAATATTTATTAAATAACACGGAGACCATCACATTTTTGACAGTCTCCGCAGGTATTTGTGTTGTTATTATGCTTTTTCCACTGCTTTATCGGCATTTTCTTTGTTGTAGCATTCAAATACTTGCTCTGAGTTAGCCTTATCCTCCGGCTTTTGCCTGGTTATAAGCGATACCACGGGAACGATTATAAGTCCGAATACCATTGCAAAAGCGCCTGCGTTTATAGGTGAAGCAAGGCTCAGTCCGCCTATCGACTGAGGAAGATCGAGGTTGCCCCATTTGAGAGTGTAAAGGCACATGTGCACCACTGTGATGCCAACGCCGCAGATAAAGCTCGTCATAACAGCCGCCTTGGTCACGCCCTTCCAGAAAAGACCGTACATAAACGGTGCAAGGAATGCGCCTGCAAGTGCGCCCCACGAGATAGACATAAGCGTTGAGATAACGGTTTTCGGGTTTTCAAGTGTTATCACCGCAAGAACGACCGATATAACAAGGAACATCGCAATGAAAGCACGCATCGTTTTCAGTTCTTTTTTCTCGTCCATGTCCTTTGAAAACGGCTTTATAAGGTCGATAGTCAACGATGAGCTTGATGTGAGCACCAGTGACGATAGGGTAGACATCGAAGCCGAGAGCACCAGCACTATCACCAGTCCGAACAGCAGCGAGGGCAGCTTTTCCATCATCTGCGGAACTATACCGTCAAATCCGCCCTTTGGTGAGCCGTTGACATTATCCGCAAAAAGCCTTCCGAAGCCTCCGAGGAAGTAACAGCCGCCTGCAACTATCACCGCAAATACGGTGGAAACTATCGTTCCCGTCTTTATTGACTTGTCATCCTTTATAGCGTAGAATTTCTGCACCATCTGCGGAAGTCCCCATGTACCCAGCGAGGTCAGTATAACTACTCCCACAAGGTTTATCGGGTCAGGTCCGAACAGCGAGTTGAGGGTGCCTGTGTTGCCGTTTCCGTCCTCGACCTTGCCCATAAGCTCTATCGAATCGGAAAGTCCGCCGTTCTGGTTGAGCACCGCAATTACCACCGCAATTATTCCTATCAGCATTATTATTCCCTGGATAAAATCGTTCAGCGCAGTTGCCTTGTATCCGCCGAGAATAACGTAAATAGCCGTGAATACAGCCATTCCTATTATGCAGTATTTATATGGTATCCCGAAGCCTTTTTCAAAAAGCCTTGAAAGACCGTTGTATACCGAAGCGGTGTATGGTATCAGGAATACGAAAACTATCAGCGCAGAAGTTACCTTCAGCACCTTTGAGTTATAGCGTTTCTCGAAAAATTCGGGCATCGTCTTTGCTTCGATGTGCTTGGTCATTATCCTTGTCCGCTTTCCGAGAACTATCCACGCCAGCAGCGAGCCTATAAGCGCATTGCCTATGCCGACCCATGTAGCAGCCACGCCGTAGCTCCAGCCGAACTTTCCCGCATAGCCTACAAAAATTACTGCCGAGAAGTATGATGTTCCGTAAGCAAAAGCCGTGAACCACGGACCTATGCCTCTGCCTCCGAGAACAAAATCATTAACGCTTGCACTTTTTCTCCTGTAATATACGCCTATCAGTATCATCAAAGCGAGATATACCACAAGAACTACCCATCTTAATGCCAATCAAAACACCCCTGCTCTTTGCACCTTGCGTGCATCTTTTTACACAAAACAGCATATAATATAACATAATGTGAAATATCAGCCAATATGTAAATGCTCTTTAACAGTTTAACGTTTTTATGCTTTTGTGCTTTTACTCAATAAAGTATTATAAGTATACTCTACTTTCGTGCAAAAGTCAATATGCTATTTTAACAAATAAGGAAAAACATCAGGGCATAAATTAAACATTTCGCACCCTGCATCAACGGCGGGGGAGGGGGTAAGCAGCGTATTAAGGGGAGAAACGTGTAAAAGAAACAATAAAATGAAAAAAGTGCTTGACAAGCAAGCCTGATTGTGATATAATAATTAAGCACCAATTTGGTGAGCATGAAAAAATGCTATAATATCGCGGGATGGAGCAGCTCGGTAGCTCGTCGGGCTCATAACCCGAAGGTCGTAGGTTCAAATCCTGCTCCCGCAACCAACAAAAAAAGTCGTAGATACGTCAAAATGACGCATTTACGGCTTCTTTTTATGCCTGAAAGTCCATTTTGACAGCAAATTTCGCAGTCAATTTTCCACTTTTACAGTTCTTTTTCGCCAAGTGTTGAATGAAACTGTTGAACAAAACGGGGTATGGCATGAAGGATTATTATTGCAAAACATCACGTAAATAGGCACTTATCAACCGATAAGTGCCTATTGCTTAACAAAAAATACAAAATCATTTCAGCTTTAATAGTGGCATAAGAAGAACTTCATAAGCATATCTATATACATTTCTTGTCTTTTCATCAGGAGTTATGTCTCCATGAACCAAGCAACAACGAAGCATATATAAAATTTTAATTATTGCTTCTGCTATTTTATCATAACCTTTTATAAAAAGGTAAGTGCCTATTATAGTGCCGAGTTTTTCATTCTCAGTAGGGCTAAGAACACTAGATTCTTTATATGGAATCATCTCATTATAGCATTCAGCACATTTAGTCTTTTTTTCCTGAGTTAAAGTGATATAATCTGTTTGTTGTATTAAAGCATCAATATCCCATTCATCTTGTTCATACCTAAAAAGCTCAGAGTTGTTTTTGGTGTTAGTAACAACTGTTATTATCTTTCCATGACTTCTAGAACACTTGTAGTTTGTATTTCTGAAATCGAAGTGATGTTCTGACTTCTTATTCTTAGTTAATACTTTAGAAAAAGAAATGTCCTGCTTGACTCCAAAGTACTCTTGACTTTTAATAGGAGAATAGTTTAACGCTTCATGCAGTTTAGCTAGATTGTTTCTAAATGCTTTTGCTTCATTATCGTCAGAAGACAATAGATTTGTTATGTATGTCTTGAAGCGACTATCATCGCATATTTTTTCTATGCACTGTTGATCGTTACCGCTTGGAATTTCACCACTGAAATTATACCACGCATTAAAAGCTATCCATGCTTTGAGAAATGCTGAGAAATAGTCAATTTTGACTTCGGCATTTTCGATCCATTCTTTATATCCTGCCATTCAGCATCCCTCACTCCGCATAAATAACTTCTTCATCCAGCACCTTCAACGCTTCCTGTTCAAGTAGATAAGCCTGATATCGCTTTTCATTTGCTTGCAGGGCAAGATCATTGATCTGCTTCTGAATATCTTGATTTTTCAAGATAGGTATTTGTATCTGACGTACATGATTATCATCGATTTCGTCCACAACCGAGCCATAAGTAAAGCGCTTAATAAGCTCATAACCGTAATCTGATGATAAGAATGTAGAAATATAGCCAGCAACATCATTGTTTGCAGGTACAACACGAATGATATGCTCACTTGCGACCCAGTTTTGCCAATGCTTCGGAACAAGGCATACTTTTCCGATTGTACCACTTCGGGATATAAGCGTAGTATTCTCTTGGATTTCAAGTTCGTTTATGATACGTTCATCGTGCTTACTCTTGGATAAGAATTTTTTATTCGATGGATCCAGTTCATACATTTGCTTACCACCAAATAATACAGTACCATATCCTTCATCAACATAAACACGCTTAAATCTACCGGGCAGAACAACATCAGAGCTTATTCTTTCATCTCCCACTGTAGTAACTTCTGCTGCATTCTTTTTCAGAATATCAACAATAGCGTCAACTATCGGCACATGGTAAGAAGCATCAGCTCTGCCTGCCATTTCGCTCAGCTTAACATTAAAAGTCTGAACGCTTTTGCTTTTATCAAGCGTATCTACCTTTATTTCACTGATAGGCGGCAGATTGAGTTCCTTTACAAGTAATGCCTGTGCCTGATCAATAAGAGCATTGGATTCGTCTCTTAATGCATAGGACTGTATAATCAGATCATTAATCTTGCTTTTGATTGCGTCAGGAGCGTTCGGAATAGGAACAGTATCAAGATGTTCCGACTCAATATGTGTTATTACAGCACCATATTTATTTGTAATCAATATCTGACTGCCTATTTTGCTTTTCAAATATGTATAAACATATCCTACATCTATGGGATTTCTACAGTCAATTCTGAGAAGATCATGACTGAATATTGCATTATCAAGAGTTTCGGAAACTAGCGCAGCCTTACCAATAGTACCCGAACAGGTAAGTAGAATTTGTCCCTTATGAACCCTCAGAGAATCAATATCTACTCTTGTTTTCTTCGAAATATAACCGTCTGGTGTAGGCTTTAAATCAACAATGGAAGAAGGCTGATATATTGGAAATTTAGATTCATTTACCCAAACTCGCCTAAATCTTCCGCAAGTATAGGAAGAAGTTAAGCCAGACGATCCACCTAAAGTGGTAATTGGATACTTATTGTTGTTAATTAAATCCCATGCCTGTCTTGCTTCTACATCGAAAACGCTTGCTTCAAGCCTTTTGCCACGTTCAACCATTTCAGCAAGAGAAACAGAACACCACTTTACTGGCACTTCATTTACTTCGATCTCATCTTCGGTAACATTATCAAGTTTCCTGGCTAAATTATCTACCATGATAATCCCTCCTGCACTTTCCACTGAGCAAATATCTCAGGTACATCGGGCGTCTGATCATCTACTATCTTGGTTTTTCGTTCGTGAGCAACAGTTCTGTCACCTGCACTCGTCTGATCAAGAACGTAGACGTTGTTCATCTCAGGAACAAGTATCTCATTTCCTTCTTTATCACGCTTGAAGATAGGTGTACCTCTCTTGTCATGACCGATTTTTTCAACCATAGCCATAAAGATATTATAATCAGCCATACTTCCGCTTCGCTCTTCCTCGTTTTTCTGTTCTTGAGTCTTCTTTTGCAGAAAAAGAACAGAAGTTTGAGTACCATTTCTAGGCTGGAAAGTATCAGCATGAAGGTCAATACTTGCAACAATTCTATGATTACGAATAAGCCATTCTCTGATATATCCAAGTCCAGGAGAACCAAGAATCGAGTCAGGCAGAACTATACCCATTCTACCACCTGGAACAAGGAATTGCGTACAACGTTCAATAAAGAGTATTTCAGGAGGAACAGAAGACTGTAACCTATCTGTCATTGTCCATACATTTGTATCTTTATCGCACTCCCAGATATGAGCTAATTCAAACTGTTCAAGAATATTCTTATCTTTTACAGGAATCTTACTGCCAAAAGGTGGGTTTGTAACAATTACATCAAAGAACTCTAACGTCTTATGATTCCTTATTTCCCATTTATCTTTGTCAAGGGCTTCTGCAAGTTTAGTACGAAAACCATCAGACCATTCATGAGGTGGTAAAAGTGAATTGGTCTGCAATATATTTCCGCTACCGTCATTATTCATGACCATATTCATTTTAGTAGCTTTCACAAGATCCGGATTAATGTCAAAGCCGAAATAGTTGTGAGCTGCCATTTCGGATATTCTATCCTGGAACTGCTTTTTAGTGTCGTAATCCCATTCATTTGGTGGGCTTCCAATTTGCTGAGTGAACACATTCTCTAATTGCCCAATCACATGGGTCATAGCCGTTACAAGGAAACCACCTGTACCGCACGAACTGTCCAATACTTTTTCATCAATCTTCGGGTTGACCATTTCAACAACCATTTTCATAACATTACGAGGAGTGAAAAATTCTCCTCTGTCGCCACGAAGATTTGCACCTACGATTTCTTCATAAGCTTTTCCTTTAATATCAATATTAGTATTAAGAAGACTATATTTCTGCAATTCACTAACAATATAAGCAAGGCTTCTAGGTGAAAGCTTTATTTCATCGTTAGAATCAAAAATCTTGCCATGCTTTCTTTTAACACGTTCAAATATTTTGCTAATGCGCTTCTTTACAGTAAGCTGACCATCAGGATTTGAACGTTCCTCTGATGTAGTATAAAAATCCAAAGGGTTTGGTATATTTCGCTCATCTTCTATCTTACAGAAAATAACCTTTAAAAGCTCAAAGAAAGCAGGCTGCTTCTGCAAACCATCATTGACATGAATATGATTATGACATGTTTTGAACACAAAAAGGAGGTTATCATCATATGCATTTTTAAGCGATGTACGCTTAGGGCGGTTTATTTCATCAAGGTTTCCATCCGCAGAAGGTATATCATTGTAATCCATAAATGCGATTTGACCTTGATCATTAATGTATTTTTTAAACACTTCTTTCTGTCTTCCATTTGTCCACATTCCCCATTCACAATTTGGGCAAGCCGACATATATGATTTTAATTGTTCGACACCATCTTTAGCGTTTCTTGCATCAACAGTTTCTTTTTTGCACTCAATTATGATGTACACATTTTCCTGCTTCTGTTCAGTGCAATCCTTTTTAAAAATGGCAATATCAGCTCTTGGCTTTCTTGAACCCAGCTGGAGAGTATATTCTATCTTGACCTGTGCAGCATCATATTTATGTTCGTTAATCAATCTTTTCTCAATTGTCTGACGAACATATTCTTCTGGAGTATCATTTCTGAATTTCCCATCAATATAATCGCATATTTTACCATCAGGTATAGATATTATTCTACGTTCTTCCATCATAATTACCGCCTTTTGGAACTATTTTAATAAAAAAAGAGTATTAAACACCATATTATACACAATACCATATATACCATCGCCAATCAACTATAAAATCGAAACAATTCAATTACATTTTGTTAACAAAAACAAGGTTAGCAATGCTTTAATTTTAAATAGTCAATCACTGTTTTTTTGTATTCTATTATTTTGTTTTTCCTCTTCCATCTTAACTAGCAGTTCACATTCATGAGCAAATTTTCTAATTTCTTCAAGCTTAACTTTTAATTTGTCTATAGGCGTAGAGCTATTATAAGAATTGATGCAATTGGACAATTCATCATAATCTGGAGCTGATAAGATGTAAAACATCTCTTCTTCTATGTTAGCAAAGTATGCCTCCAATTTACTCTTCATTTGTTTTTCAATCCTCTTCATTCTGTCTGGGCTACAATAGAACACACCTTTGCCATCTTTAGTTACTAAATATACTTTCTCTTCGTTAAAATATGATTCACATATCCCAGAATAAATCATACAGAGCCTTGCATAATAATCGTCACAAGGATTGTCTGGTATGGGAATAGTATATTTGTCCCGAAGCTCTTTAGAATCAATAACATACACTTCATAACCCATGCTGTACATAAAAGGATAAAGAAAACTACTATATTTCAAATTGCCCTCTGAATTATTAAAATTATATACAAAAGGCTTTAATCCTAGGGAATCTTTTTGAAAAAAATCTACTAGTGAGCTAATCGCATCAGAATAGCCCTCATCATAATCGTTCTCATACGCAACGATTTCACTTACTGCTACTTCCAAGCACTCCGCTATTTTTTTTACATGATCTAAAGATATGGATTTCCTTCCACTTACAATATTATAGAAGTGCGAATGTGATATATGCGCTTCTTGCGCTAACCTATACTTTGTTATTCCTTTTTCATCAGAGATTCTATTTATGTTTTCTATCGTCTTTCTTTGATTTAATTTTAGTCTCCCTAAATTCTTACCATCAATCACAAGTTTCTTTTTGTTATTATCCATTAATGCTCCTCCTTATCAAATTATTATTCTTTTTAGGAAATGTATTGACTAGTATTCTCGTATGTGATATTATAGCATAAACTTAGTACTAAGTCAACCATGGTTATCAAAGAATTAAATCGGAGGCGATTATTGAAAAAGTAATAACGTTTATAAGAACACAGGCACGAAATCAAACCTTATCCAATTGCTAATATCTCTATACATCACTATCCAACATTAAGATTTATAATCCTGACTCAAACGAATAATCTAGGAAAGCATCAAAACCTCTAATGAGAAAGAAGGTAATTACAATGAATGAATCAGAATCATTGCACTTGATTAATATGGATGATGTTGCAGCAACCCCTGTTGAATGGCTAATCGAGCCGTATATTCCACTAGGCAAGATAACGGTTATTCAGGGCGATCCAGGCGAAGGTAAGACATCTATCGTTTTAATGATTGCTTCATGGCTATCTAACGGAAAGCGACTACCTGACGATAGCAACGGATATGAACCGATCAACATCATTTACCAGACAGCCGAAGATGGTCTCGCCGATACTGTAAAACCACGACTATTAGCTGCAAATGCAGATACCACAAGGATTATGGTTATTGATGAGAGTAAAGCCGATTTAACGATGACTGATAAGCGCCTTGAACAAGCTATTATAAAAACAAATGCCAAAATGGTAATTTTTGATCCAACTCAAGCTTACCTGGGAGCTAGCGTGAACATCAATAGTGCCAACGATGTCCGTTCGCAACTTAAGCCACTCGCCTATCTCGCCGAGAAATATAAGTGTGCTTTCGTGCTCATCGCACATATGAACAAAGCCGCTGGAATGAGCGCATTATACCGTAGCCTCGGCTCTATTGATTTCGCAGCAGCAGCCCGCAGTGTTTTACTGGTTAGCAGAGTAAAAGACAACCCGACAATTCGAGTCATGGCACAAATCAAGAGCAGTCTCGCCCCTGAAGGTGAGCCTATCGCATTTGAATTCAATAAACATACAGGCATCAAGTACATAGGTAAGTACAACATTACAGTTGACGAGTTACTCAATGGCACACCTCGAAGCACAAAAACCGAGATGGCTGAAAAACTGCTGACCGATATGCTTGCTGATGGCGTTGCCAAATCAAGTAACTTCTTAAAGCAACAAGCTGACTACCGAAACATATCATTTCGCACTCTCACAGATGCAAAGAAGAATCTAGGAATCACATCATTCAAACAGGGTAATACTTGGTTCTGGGTGCTGAAAAAGTCAACAACGCAACAAAGTCAGTGACACCAAAAAGTGCGTTATTGCACTATTGGCGGTCAGATGGCGAGGTACGCCTGCGGCTAGCCGCAAGCTCCCTCGTTGGGGTGTTTCACCCCCAAGCCCCTGAATCAAAAAAAGGAGGAAAACAAAGTGTATCGTAACAGATCGCACCAAGTATCATTCCGATTATCAGATGACGAATTTCAAGTTTTGCAGTACAAGCTATCACAGTGCAAAATGAACAAGACCAACTTCTTTGTTTTTGCGATCCGCAACCAAAAGATAGTCGTAGTTGAGGATTACATTCCAATACTTGCTGAACTGAAGCGGCAAGGCTCTAATCTCAATCAGATCGCACACAGATTCAACCAGTATATCCGAGTGCCTGATGATGTAATAACAAGCACCCTGAATGATTGCAGGGCTTGTTATGCAAAGCTGTTCAAGTTGGCAGACAAAATTAGTAATTTAGGTGATTGAAATGCCGCTATTCAAAGGAGTCGCAAGTAAGGCTAAGCCGAGCAAAGCAATTAAGTATATCACTAATCCTAAAAAAGCTGCCATAGTAGTCACTCACGGTTTGGACGATTCGCTTGATTATTCAGTCCAGTTTGCTGATACACAGTCCCTTTTCGGCAAAGCAAAATCCTTTGGCAACAGAAAATATTATCACTTTAAGCATAGCTTTGATCCAAAGGATAACGTCTCCCCTGCCAAAGCAAGTGAAATGACAGAGGAACTTGCAAGTAAAGTATTTGATGACTATGAATACATAATCGCAACGCATACAGACAAAGCACATATCCACTGCCATCTCATTGTAAACAGCGTTTCTTTTGTGACAGGGAAAATGCTGCATTTAAACAACACTGAGTATGGCGAACTGAAGGATTTATCTAACAGCATTGCGGAAAAGCATGGCTACTCTACCCTAGATTTCAGAAAAAAAGCTGCTGACAGAATCAGCAGCAAAGAAAAGCAAATCACCTTAAATGGTGGGACATCGTGGAAAGAAGAACTTCGGGAGGTCATTGCAATCGCTGTTCACGATTGCACGACAATGGAAGAATTTGAATCGTACATCAATGATTACGGTGTTACTATCACAAGAAATACTGTGAAAACGATCAGTTTCAAACACCCTAACAAACAAAAGTCTATACGAGGTGATAAGCTCGGAGCAGACTACACCCAGGAGGCAATACTAAATGAGCTTGAGAAATCTTCATACAGGAATGGACGCGCCAACAAGACAACCGATAGACATATTTTATCCAGAACTGGAGGACGATACAATGATAGAATTTATCGAAGAACCAACACCACCGAAGAGACCGATGAGAAGAGAACCGACACGCTATTCGACGGACGATATTATGAATTCGTTGAGCGACATGAAATCGAAGATATCGGAGATGACGATGACCTGTTCAGCAGCACCAAATCGAATTCGAGAGGAAGGTAATAAACTGATACAAGAGTTCAATAAGAAATACTCAGATATTACATTAAAAGAAGAACGTTCATTCAGCGAGCGAGCCGAGCAAATCGAAAAACAGTTTTACGAAAAGCTTAGAATAGATTTATACAATCTAGAAAGCATCGAAAATGATATCAAAGAAACAGAGGAACGACTTTTTAAGTTTAACACATTCAAACGTTTTATGTTCTGGTTTGGATGCTTTACAAACATCGGTGCTTTCTCGGTTTTGCTTGCACTTTTGGTTTTGAATTACCTGTAAGCAAGGATGCAAGGATGCAGATTTCTAATACACCTGCATTGTTGCGTTGTTGAATCGGAGCCTTGATTTTTATTTTTTTCTTCTTTTTTAGATGAAATGAATGGAGGAATGTTAAATGAACAACAAAACAAAACCACTGTACAAACTGATTTGGTGTAAGATTCGATACTATCAAAGACTGAACGATCTATCAAATGAGGAGCTTGCTGCGTATATAGGTGTTAGCGAACGCACACTTTTGGAATATGACAAAAACGCTGAAAACCTAACTCTTGGAAGAATAGAGAGCTTTCTTAAATCGGAAGATCTGGAAATACGAGATCTTTTACAGTTATAAGTATTTACAAGCGGTCGTAGGTATGGTATAATAATGGTGCAATAATAATCTTTCATTATGCCATACCTACATCACTATAAGAAAGAGGTAATCATAATGAAAGCAAGACAACTCCCAAGCGGTAAGTATAATGTAGTCATCCCATATTATAATGACTTTGGCAAAAGAGTTCAGAAGTCATTTACAGCAGCTACCGAAGCAAAAGCTCTTAAGCTAGCACAGGATTTTCTTAACGGTGTAGATGGTCAATACGATACAACTATCACATTGAAAAAAGCAATGGAACTCTATATTGAGACAAGAGAGAACATCATTGAGCCGACCACTATAAGAACTTACAGGCAGATAGCTAATAATTCATTCAAATGCCTGCAAAAAACAAGACTGTGCGACTTAAAATCATTCGACATCCAAAGAGCAATAAGTATTGAGAGTAGACGAATAAGTCCAAAGTACATCAAAAACGCTTACGGTTTGTTCAAATCGGTCTTAAAAATGTTTGAAGTCGATGTGAATCTGAACAGCATTAAACTCCCCAAAGTTATCAAAAAGGAAAAAGAACTGCCAGACTTTGCGACGATATTCGACATTTTTCACGGAGACGAAATCGAGCTGCCTGTTCTATTGGCGGCGTGGCTATCACTGCGTATTGGTGAAGTCGCAGGATTACAGTTCCAAGACGTAGACGAGGAACAAAAACTGCTTCACGTCAGACGGACTATCATCATGACCGAGAACGGCAACAAGCTGCGAGTAGGCTGTAAAACCGAGAAAAGCACAAGAACGCTGCAGCTCCCAGACTACATACTTGACCTTATCAAAGCTATTCCGCACGAAAGCGACACCGACCCAATTCTTCAGATCACGCCAAAAGCTCTGCGAAGCCGATTTAAGCGTAGAGTTGTGAAAAAAGGCATTGATATGACATTTCACGATTTGAGGCATCTAAACGCTTCTGTGATGCTTATGCTCGGTGTCCCTGACAAGTATGCTATGGAAAGAGGCGGTTGGTCAACTGATAACATCCTTAAATCAGTTTATCAGCAGACCTTCTCAGCCGAGCGTGTTAAAGTCGATGCAATCATTGACAATTACTTTAATAGCATCGTCAAACCCAAGAGTGTTGAACAGTCGCAGGAAAGCTGTTGAACACACATTCGATACAATCAATATATCCCGATTCTACGGCTTTTGAGAGCCTTTGAACTAGCTGTTCAAATCCTGCTCCCGCAACCAGTGTTAGCGCACACAGCGCAAAGCCCTCGCACAATACTGTGTGGGGGCTTTTTTATGCGTATTTGCTCGGGGTCATCATTTGATATAGTTTCTAAGCTCTGCGCCGTTTGAGACAACTCAGACGGCGCATTTTTTGCCCGAAATCGCACTTTAGGGCACTATTAGGGCACTATTTTGGGAAAACTCGCTTTCATATGGTCGGAAAGCCCTGTATATCTCCTCAGATTTTAGTTTCATATTTTCATATAGCAACAGCCGGACTTTTTCAGCCCGGCTGCTTTTCATTTCACTATTGTTCTGTGAGCCTTCTCAATATTGACGGATAATCCATCTTTCCGTTGAGCACACGATATATGATGATCTTTTTTTCATCATCAAAGACACGGTAGAACATCAGATAATCTTCAATGACCGTCATTCTGTAACCGATTTTTGCAAGAGCTTCATCCGGAACAGTTATTGACATTCGTGGAAAAGTCCCGAGCCGCTGCGCCGTCTGCTTCATTTTATCCTTGATCCTTATTGCGCCGTTCTTGCTGCCCATCATCAAAAAAGATGAGACTATCTCGTTCATATCCTGCACTGCTATCGGCAGATACTCGATCTTATAGTTTTCATTCAGCGCCATTTATCAGATCCTCCATCATCTTATCGACCTCATCGACGGAGTAGACCCGTGCACCGCTGAGTCTCTGCGCCTCGGCTTCGAGGAGCTTTTCACGCAGATTGAGCATTTCTTCACGGTATGAATATGCTTCCATACTCATAACAACAAGGTCACCCTCGCCGTTTTTGGTAAGGAAAACAGGCTGTTTGTTCTGCTTGCAGTATGAGGATATTTCGTTATATTCGTTTCGCAAACTTGTTGAAGGCTTTATCATCATACAAGTCCACCTCCTTGATTTATTCTATACATATTATATCATTATTATATCGTTTTGTCAACGGTCTATGCTATCAGTAAACAATATCAAGCAGCTGCACAGCTAATTCAGCTATGCGGCTGCTTTTGTGTTCTCTATGCCATTTGCTTTCTTAGTACGATATCGGCTATCGTTTCCGCCGACTCGCTGTCGGACTCTTTCATTATGTGAGAATAGATGTCAAGCGTTGTGGTTATCTTGGCGTGACCGAGCCTTTTGCTTATTGCAGCTATGTCCATATTGCCGTGCAGCAGCAGGCTCGCCATTGTATGCCTGAATGCGTGAGGGTTTATATGCCCCAGCTCATGCCTTTTGGAAAATGACCTCAGCCAGATATTCACCGAATCGGGATTCATAGGCATTCCCTCGTATCCCGACCTCTCCTGGAAGAACAGGAAGCCTGTGTTATGCCAGCGTGAGCCGTATGCTGTGCTTGTGGTGATGTACCATTTGCGGTATTCTCTCAAAAGCTGCATCGTTTCCTGCGGCAAGGTAATGTACCTTTCCGACTCCTCGGTCTTGGTGGTGTCCTCGTATATGCCTCTGTCAGATGTGTACAGCAGATTGAGATGTATGTGTATCCTGCTTTTCTCCCAATCAACAGCGTCCCATTTAAGCCCTATTATCTCTCCCCGCCGTGCGCCTGTGATTATGAGCAGGTTTATCAGCGTTTTCCATTTCAGCGGCTCTTTCTCAAGGCATTTTACTATCCTCTCTATATCCTCAAACTCAAAGTAGTTGACCTTTGGTCTTTTCGTCTTGGGCGGTGTAGCCTTTGCCGCAGGATTGAACGGTATTATCATCTCCTTGTCTGCAAGGGCAAGAATGCTTGATATGAGTCTGTGATACTCCCTTATCGTCTTATTGGACAGCACGCTCTTGTCTCTTACCTTTATGAACAGCTTTGTCAGCGGAACGCCGAGGGTATCGCACAGCCGTTGTGCCTTTTCAAGAAGTATATTGCCGCCGTTTATCGCCGAGCGTATTGTCATCATGCCCAC
>OCTX011773614.1_pt1 | contig 31239 bp, 37 predicted proteins | sample 1539691 | NCBI WGS metagenome assembly OCTX01 (sample SAMN02144231, study PRJEB22623) | gut metagenome | biome: sheep rumen | host: Ovis aries | place: New Zealand
GCCGAGGGGCGAAGCTATACCTTTTTTAGGTTGTTGTATATGGATGAAAAAAAGCAAAAAGGAAGGCATGTTTGCAAAAATTGGCTTTCGCCTGAGGGGTTGCTGCTGATGCGCTGCTGGGCAGGCGACGGCTTGAGTATGGCAGAAATCGCGAGAAAAATTGGTGTTGAAAAAGTGACGCTGTATTTGTGGATTGAAAAATATCCCGAAGTCAAAACTGCGCTATATACAACGAAAGAGCAGATCGATTATGAAGTTGAGAACGCGCTCCTTCGGCGTGCTGTTGGCTATAAAACTGAAGAAGTAAAAACAATTATTGGCTACGCAAAAAAAGACGGAACGCGGCCGGTCCGAACAGAAAAAACAGAGGTAGAAATCCCCCCGGACGTTACTGCCTGCCTCGCTTGGCTTAACAACAGATTGCCTGATAAGTGGAAACGTAACCGTGATAATTTTGTAAGTGCAGAAGAAGAAAAGAAAAATCAAAACGTGACGATTAATATTATTGCAGATAAAAAAGAAGGCGTAAACGTTGAAAAAGAAGGCAGCTGATGGGCAGGACGCGAAAAGGTGAATTATCCAAAATTGAACAAAAAGCAGGTAGGCAAATAACAAAAAAAATTGCTCCTGCTTTTACAAACTATATTTCTGATTGGTACTATGAAAAATATTTGCTGATTGGTGGCTATGGCAGTGGGAAAAGTTATCATACAGCCTTAAAAATAATTTTGAAATGCCTCTCAGAAAAACGAAAAGTCCTTGTTGTTCGCGACGTTTTCGAGACACTAAAAGAAAGCTGTTTTGAGCTGTTCTCGGACATACTGGACGAAATGGGCTTGTTGTTTACCGGCGACCCTGCTGCAAAAAAGTTGCAAGTGCAGAAATGTGTTAGTCCTTTGGAGTATCGTTTCCCTTCCGGAAGCAGGATTATTTTTAAAGGCATGGATAACCCCGGGAAAATAAAATCGATTCATGGTGTTTCGATAATTTGGATCGAAGAATGCGCAGAGCTGAAGTTTTCCGGCTATGAAGAACTTTTAGCGCGTTTCCGCGTTTCTGAGCAATCAATGCATATATTGCTAACTTGTAATCCGATTTCTAAAGAAAATTGGGTCTACAAAACATTTTTTGAAAATACCGCCGAGAACGGCGAAAAAATTGTACAATTAAATGAAGAATTGTTATATGCTCAAAAAGAGTTAGTTTGCAACAATACTTTTTATTTACATACAACGGTCGACGATAATTGCTTCATGCCTGCGCAGTATATCCGCCGGCTAAACGAATTGAAAAAATTTGATTTTGCTCTTTGGCGTGTTGCCAGATTGGGCCGCTTCGGTGCCGCGGGAATTTTGGTTCTTCCTCAGCTGCAGCGTGCGAATAATGGCACAATTTTACAGCGCATGATAGACGATTTAGGGGAGGAAAATCAATACTTTGGTTTTGACTTCGGATTTGAGGAAAGCTATAATGCAGTAATTTTCTGCAGTGTGGATATTAAAAATTCAATTTTGATAATTTGGGATGAAATTTATATAAACCGTTTAACCGATGATAAAATGGCAAATTTGCCGAAAATGCTGCAATTAAAACAAAAATTGCAGAACATGGAAAACAATGGATTAAATAAATTTTTGGTAGCGGACAGCGAAGACCCTAAAGCAATCGCTTATTATAAACAATGCGGCTACAAAATTCGCGCTTGCAAATGCAAATTTGCAGGCAGCCGCCTTTCCAACACGAGAAAAATAAAACGCTTTTCAAGTATTTTAGTGGCAGAAAATTGCACAAATACCTTAAAAGAGTTAACAAATTTAACATATAAAAAAGACAAAAACAATTCTTTGATATATGACGAATTTAACATCGACCCGCATACGTTCAGCGCTCTTTGGTACGCGCTTGACACAGTGACGGTCGCCGATTATAAAGACAAAAAGTATTATAGCAGGAAGGGGTAAATCAATGAGCTTAAAACAAAAATTGCTGAGCAGAAAATTTTGGGCTGCGGCTGTTGGCTTTGCAGGCCCTTTGCTGATTTGCTTTGGTATGGAGCAGGACAAAGCCCTGCAAATTTGCGGCATGTTGACGAGTGGCGCGAGTCTTGTTTCGTACATTTTAGGCGAATCGTATATTGATAGTAAGAACGTTAACGATTACAGCCTTTAATTGCTGCTAAATTGTGCCACAACGGAGGGCAGAAAAATGTCATGCACTGCGGAGCAATTTGTAAATACTGCCCAAAAATTTGCAGGCTACAATGAGTTTGACGGCAGCTATTTAGCGATCTTGGATATATACAACAGCCATAAGCCTTTAGCACGCGGCTATAAAATGCGCTCCGGCGATTCTTGGTGCGATTGCTTTGTAAGTGCTATTGCAATAAAAACAAATTCTGTTGACATTATCGGGACTGAGGTAAGCTGCGAGCGGCACCGCGACATTTTTGTGAATAAAGGTATTTGGCGGCATGATAACAGCATAACACCGCAAAAAGGTGATATAGTGATTTATACATGGGACAGTTATGCTTCCCCTGTTAACAGCGGCTACCCTTCCCACATCGGCATAGTTGAGAAGGTCAAAGACAGAATTGTAACTACCATAGAGGGCAATTTTCGGGACGCCGTCGGCCGCCGCGAGTATGCTGTCGGATGGGGTTATGTGCTGGGCTATGCCCGCCCAAAATTTGCCGCTGTTGCAAATGCGCAAAAGGAAGAAAAACGAAAAATTGCACTTGCTGTTATACGCGGCGATTATGGCAATGGTGAGGCCCGCGTTCAGAATTTGAAGAAGGCGGGTTATGACCCTGCCGAAATTCAGCAAATTGTTAACGACATTCTGCGAGGTAATTAAAAATCATGGATTTTATAAATTTACCAATCACGCCTCAGTTTCCGTCATATTTACTGTCTGATTTATTCGGCAGTAATTTTGCAGGTGATTATAGCGCAGAATTAAACAAAATTGCTAAATATTATTCAGTGTATATAAAAGGTGCGTCGTTTCCTGCCGAGGGCAGCAATGGCGATTACCGGCCTGCCGATTTGCATTACAAGATGTCCGCTTCGTTGATAGACCGCGAGGCGCGTTTTCTTTTTGCGCAATGCCCCGATATTACTGCAGTTTTTGATGGTGAAGAAAAGACCGAAGAACTGGCAGAGAATATCGATAAATTGAACAAACTTTTGCGCAAAGTATTTGAGCAGGCGCATTTTGAAGCAAATTTGTTAAAAGCGGCCCGCGATTGTTTCATAGGCAAGAGAATCGCAATTTTAACAAATTTTGCTGACGACGGGGAGATTGCCCTTTCGTTTTTGCCTTCGCTGAATTTTGCGTATTTACAGCGCGGTGGTGAGCTTGTTAAATTTTTGGGTTTCTACCCTGTGATGCAGCCGGAAGGTACTGCCGAAAAATATTGCTTTTACTGCAAATATTATGAGGCGGAAAACGGTATAATTTATGTTTCTGAGTATAAAACAAATTTATCGGGAATGGTTTTAGAGGAAACGCTGCCGCGGCAGAAAACTTTGTTAAGCGCAATCCCTGCGGTTATTGTCACGAATTCGGGCCTTTGCTTAGACGAAAAAGGCAAGAGCGAAATTTCAGATTTGCTAAATTACGAGTTTTGGTATTCGCTATTGGCGAACGGCGACATCGACGCTGAACGTAAAAGCATGAACCCGGTCAAGTTTGTGGTCGATATGGCGGCCAATAGTACGAAAAATTTATCCTCTGCAGCGGGCGCGTTTTGGGATTTGGGCAGCGACCAGAATCTCGAGAGCCCTAAAACGCAGGTAGGCCTGCTCGAGCCCGGCATGCACTATAGCGCGACCCTCAACCGCACGTTGGAACGTGTGCAAACGGCCGCTTATAGTGCCATTGATATGCCTAATACGAATTTGGAAAGCTTACAAGGCGTGATTACAAGCGGAAAAGCGTTAAAGGCAATCTATTGGCCTCTGATTGTGCGCTGTCGGGAGAAAATGCAGACCTGGCGGCCCGCGCTGCGTTTGCTGGCAGACACAATTATTCGCGGCGCTGTTGCTTATCCCGCTTGCATATCGTATTATTTAGGCCCTAACGAATTTGTTTATGCCGTCGATTACAAAATTGATGTAGTTGAAAATTTGCCGTTGCCGGAGGATGAAGCCGAAGAGAAGCAGTTGGATTTGGCAGAAGTGCAGGCAGAAGTTATGAGCAGAAAAGCATATATGCAAAAATGGCGTTTACTGTCCGAAACCGAAGCCGAAAGGGAACTGCTGCAAATTGCCCGCGAGCGTCAATTGCTTGAAAACGCAACTTTTGAGGAAACTTAACAATGCCGGGAAACCCTTATGTTTTTGCAGACGCAGAGAAAACGCGGGATAAAATTCTGCGAACGCAAAAACGCGAAATTGAAAATTTATATTTGAGCTGTGCTGCTGAAATTGATAAAATGGCACGATATTACGCCAATAAACAAAATGCTTCGGCGGCTTTGCAGGCACAATATTACAATGAATTGAAAATGCAAATTTTAGCGCAGGCGGCCGAGGTTAGCAAAAGCACGGAACAAACAATTACACGAAGCGCATATGTTGTAAGTGATAGCGTTGCGAAGTGCAATTCAGACTGGCTAAAAAACTACGGCATAGAAGGGGCACCGATTAGCGCCGCTTTTTCTGCAATTTCTGATTATTCTGTTCGTTCTGTCCTGTCCGGAGCGATTTATAAAGATGGGCAGGGACTGAGCAGCAGAATTTGGCGGGATTTGCAGCAGACACAACACGACATAAACACAATTTTGGCGCAGGCACAGGTCGAGCAAAAAAGTGTTTATGAAACTGCAAAAGAATTAGAACAATATGTCAACCCTAAAAAACAAAAAAATTGGAATCTAAAAATGTCCGATGGGCGCTATGTTTATAAATCAAAAGTTGATTACAACGCACAAAGATTGGCGCGTACAATTGCGCAGCACACGTACCAAAAATCACTTGTAAACTCAACAGCAAAAAATCCGTTTGTAGGTGGTTTTATCTGGCTAGCCAACGGTTCACGGGCCTGCCAGGTATGCTTAGACCGCGACGGGATAAGATACGACAAACTTTCTTTGCCGCTTGACCATCCGCAGGGGATGTGTACTTTTGAGCCTGTTATACCGTCCGATGATGAGATAACAAGCCGCCTTGCTGACTGGGTCGCGGGCGGCAAAGGCGACGATCCGGGGCTTGACGAATTCGCCGAGTCTTTAGGCTTTGAATATGAGTAGGAGGGGCTTTTTATGGCCGAAGAAAACGCCAATAACGAGAGCAAAAACGAGGGAGCCGCTGCGGTGGCAAGCCAGCAGAGCGAAACTGCGAAAAACGAAACTGCGAAAAGCGAAAACAATTCTGCTGCTGAGGTTAGTAAAACTTTAGCAGAATTGAAAAATGCAATTGCAAAGAATTTGGAAAGCCGCGCGTCGGCAGAAGCTGAGAAAAAGGCGGAACCCGCCGAGAAGGAAGGGCAAAATTTGGCGGTTATTGGCGGCAAAATTGCGCAATTAGAAGCGCAATTGCAGGCGGCCGAAGTGCAATTAGAAGCCCTGCGAAGCGGTTTGAAAACGCAGTACTTAGAAGACGCGGTAATTTTGGCGAGTGCCAAAAAGCAGAAGGGCACCGTTGAATATAAAACAATTTTCGCGGAACTTAAATCAAAATACCCTGCCTGGTTTGGCGAAAACGGCGAGGGTGCTCCTGCTGGGCAGAAGGGCACGGGTTCGGCGGTTAAAGCTGGGACAGTGGCGGAAAAAACTGACGGTATCGGAGCGCGGCTTGCGAAAAGGCAAAAAGCCCAGCAAACAAGAAGTTTTTGGAAAAATTAAAATAGTTGAAAACGCAATAATTTATAATTGCAGTTTTACATATACAATTTTGGGAGGTAGGTATGTTAAATCGTTCTGGAATTGAAAATTTGACTTTAGGCGCTCCTGCGCAAATTTTGGCAAACATGGAAATGCAGGCCTCGATTGGCTGCGTAGTGGCACAGGATTTGGGTATTACTCAGGACGACGGAAAAAAGATTGCTTATGCAGGCACGCCGATAAGCGTTAACCCTGCTGACAGGACTGCTGCAGCCGTTGCGGCCGGAGCTAAAACCCCTGCTGCCTGGGCTTTTGCGATTACAACGGCTTTCGCTGCGGACGAAGTGCTGACTGTTGACGGTGCAAATTATACCTGCAAAGCCACCGAAAACGTCGGCAGCAAGCAGTTTGCCGGTTCAACGGCCGCAGAACAGGCCGCTTCCTTGCTTAAAATGCTTGCCAGCGATACTTATGCCTTCTCGGCAGGGACCGCGGCCGGCCAAATTATTGCAACGCAAAAGACCGCCAGCAGCACAGAAACCGCCGTCGTCGTAAGTAAGACTGCCAGCACGGGCGCGTTTAGCGCAGTTGAAAAAGTCGCTTCTTACTCTGAGGCTGTTGGTAATGCAATACTCCTGCATGACGTTGACGTGACCAACGGCGCCGCGAACGGCACGGCCCTAATTTTCGGCTTTGTAAACTGGAATTTAATAAATTCTGCTATTCAGGCCAGCGTTAACACCGGTATTAATGCTTACGGCGCGGTTTCTGTCCTCAAAATGTAGCACTAAATGCAATTTTTGAGATTTACAATTTAGGAGGTTTGCAAAAAATGGCAACTATTTTTGATTTAGTAAAAGCGCAGGAAATTGCCGCGTATTGGGCGGGAATTTCTGAAGAAGAAATTTATCCCTGTGAAGAGCTGTTTCCGAACGCGAAGAAGCGCGGCCTCGGTTTGTCGTGGATTAAGGGCTCTCGCGGTTTGCCCGTCGCGTTGAAGACTTCGGCTTTTGACGCTGCTGCTGTACCCCGCGCCCGTCGTGGCTTTCAGCGCCTCGCTGCCGAAATGCCCTATTTTAAGGAATCGCTGTATATTGATGAAGAGTTGCGTCAAGAATTGAATTTGGTTTTGGAAACTAACAACCAAAATTATATTGATTCTGTCATCAATCGCATTTTTGACGATTCAGCGGAATTGATCCGCGCCGCTGCTGTGAGCAGAGAAGCGATGCGCATGGAGGCTTTAACGACCGGCGTTATTGCAATTGCAAACAACGGCCAAAATTTTGTTTTTGACTATGGCGTATCACACAAAGGCAATGCTGCAATTTCATGGGCTTCGGCCGCGACTGCTGACCCTGTTGCGGACATTCGCAACGCGATAAACGCGATCAAAGATGACACCGGCGCGACCCCGACCCGCGCTATGTGCGATGGCGCTGTGTGGAGTCAAATCCGCAATGCAGCGTCCGTAAAATCTGCCGTTTATCCTATGTATCCGGGCGTCGGCGAATTGTCCGACAATGTTCTGCGTGATTATTTGCGCTCTGTTTTAGGCGTTGATGTCTTCGTCAATGACCGCAGGTACAAAGATGTCGACGGAACTTCCGTTAAATATATGCCTGCCAATACATTTGTTATTTTCCCCGAAGGCAAATTAGGCAACACCTGGATGGGCACGACCCCCGCTGAAAGCGATTTAATGGCTTCGAATATCGCCAATGTTGCTTTAGTAAATTTGGGTGTTGCGGTCACGACGGTTCAAAAAGCCGACCCTGTGCAGGTTGAGACAATTGTTTCTCAGATTTGCCTGCCCTCGTTTGAGGCTGCTGACACCGTGTATATCATGGATACTGTCCAGGCTTAGCGCCATTATGCCGGATTTTTTCGGGGAGGGCCCGGAAGGGGGGCGAAAAATGGTCAAGGTTACAAACGGCCGCGAAATTGTTGTCGTCTCCCTGGGCGCTTTTGAGTGCATTTTGTCGCGGCGGGGCTTTCGGCTTGTTGAACAGAAAAATGCAAATGCAGGAGTTACAAAGCCCGAACTTTTGGCCGCCTCAGAAAGTGCAGAATTGCGCAATTTGGAAGCGGACGAAAAATGGGCCGTTGAACAGTGCCAAAAGCCCTTAAGCGCCTGGGGACAAAAAGAGCTGAAGCGTTTTGCCAAAATTCGCGGTATTAAATTGGAGGGTGTAAAATCTGCCAAAGAAGCCCGCGAAATTGTAGCAAAATTTCTGCAGTAATTAGGAGGCTGGCGGTTATGCAGACTGACGAAGAAAAAATCGCGTATATAAAACGCTGCGTTCGGGAAGAGCAAATTCCGTATTTTCCCGAGGAAGATTTTGTTTTTTATCTGCAAAAGAATGGCGGCAATGTAAACGCAACAATTTACGAGCTGCTTTGCTTGAAGGCGGAGGACAGCAGCATAACCGTTAGCGGCCTAACTACCAAAGACACGAGCGCATACTTTAGGCGGCTTGCCTCGCGTTATAAAACGTATAATTCTGGAGTATTGTAATGGCAGTAAACCTTGAATTTGAAGCGTACAAAATTGCCCGCGAGATAAAAAAAAGCGGTGTACATAATGTTTTTTATCGCGAGCAAAAAAATGAATTTGGTGAGCCTGCTGACAATCCCGAAACACGTTTAACCATTGGCGCGTTAAACAGCCTATACCATGAACAAAGCGGCTACGTTCAGGCATCCGTCGCGGACGGCGTGCAATATCGCACAAAAAAACTTCCTATGCTAATGTCCTTGTATGAGGACGTCAAATATTTAGGTTTGCAGGTTGGAGATTATTGCATGATTGATAACCGCAAATATAAAATTACAAATATTTTGAATTTGTACAATTGGAGCATTCTCTGTGATCTAAGCTTGGAGGTGTTCGACGATGGGCGCGCTAACGTTTAATTGGCAGGATAATCTGACACCAAATTTGGAAAAAATGCGGCAAAAGTGCGATACTGCAGTTTTGATGTACGCAAAGACGAAAGCAGAGCAATTGCAAAGTTACATGAAAACTAATCGAAAATGGACGGATAGGACGGGCGCGGCAAAGGCTAGTCTTAAAGGCCTTGTTAGTGTCCCAAAAGAGCATCAAGTGCGCATAACTTTAGCGCACGGCGTAAATTACGGCATCTGGTTAGAATTAGCGCACGAAATGAATTATGCAATTGTCCGTCCTACAATTTTGACAAAAAGCGGTGAAGTTTTAGACGGCCTCGATATGCTAATGTCAAAAATTTTTGCCAGTTTTGCGTAATTGTCACGGGGAGGAATTGCTGAATGCAAAATTTGGAAGAATTTGTTTACAAGGCCTCACGTTGGCAAGATTTATACGCGCACTTAAAAAAATTCGATTTTGACGTATATTCCCCCGGCGTAAAATTGGGAGAGTGTGAAGCGCCTTACTTAGTGATTAAGCAGGACGGCAGCAGTTTCCAAACTTTCGCGAGTACATACGTCGACCTATATACAATAATGGTGTTTGTGCCGAAGGAAAAATACAGTTTGCTAGATGTTGAAGTGCAAAGGGTAAAAAGGGCGATGAAGTTTGCCGAACCGCTGTTTTACGCGACGGGCGCCCAAACACCGTCATACTATGACGACAGTATCAAAGCACACATGGTAAGCTTGACGTATAAAAATTATAAAAAACTGTAAATTATGCAAATGCAATAAATATAAATTTTGGAGGTGTTGAAATGCCAGACATTACTAAATCACGGGCAGAGATCCCGACCATTGACTGCAATCTTGTCACGATTGAAACCACCGGCGGCGAATTTGGCTTTGATACTGCGAACAAAATCGCCTGCGAAACGCAGTTAGAGACCACCGACGCGGTTAAGCTGATTGTTAAAGGTATCCTGCGCGCGCAGAAGCCGGAAGAAAGCACATACACCGGCACGGATATAACGCTGACGGACAACGTTTTTAACCCCGAGCTTGTTAAGGTTTTGCAGGGCGGAACAATTGTATATGATACTACTGACACCGATAAAATTATCGGTTATCGGCCCCCGACGACCGGAAGCGGCGAAAAAGGCGAATCGTTTACGCTGCATGCTTATAGCGCTGTATATGATACTAGCGGTGAGATTAAATTCTATGAAAAAATCTCGTTCCCACATTGCACCGGCGTTCCTGTGGCATTGAGCTCTGAGGACGGTGTTTTTAGGGCGCCTGAGTACACCATTAGATCGCGCCCTGCTTCGACCGAGAGCCCGTACGAAATTGATTATGTAACTTCGCTTCCGACCCTGGTTGACCCGACCTAGCGTTTAGCGGCCGCATTTTAGCGCAGTAAATGCAGAATTTTTGCTGAGGTGAATTTGATGAATTTGGAGATTACGTCGATTGCAGATATAGTAAAATATGCAGAAGGCAAAATCGTTAAGCTTCCGGACTTTGCACCCGGGCAGCCTTTTGTCGCTAAAATGCGGCGGCCGTCGCTGCTGGCACTTGCCAAAAACGGCAGGATACCGAACCCGCTGTTAAAAAGTGTAACTGCACTTTTTGAAGGCGGCGGGCAGGTAACTGCAAAAGATGAAAAAACGCTTGCTGACATATACGACCTGTGCAACATTTTTGCAGAAGCGGCGCTGATTGAACCCAGTTTTGAAGAAATAAAAACAGCGGGTTTGCAACTGACTGACGAACAATTGATGTTTATTTTCCGGTATTCTCAGGCGGGGAACGAAGCTGCCGAGAATTTTCGTAACCAGTGAAGAAATTCTGCCTGTCATTGCAATTGCAAAAGATAGCGGCAAAAGACCGTCGGAAATTTGTGGCATAATTGATGAGTACACAGCTTATTGTTTTGACACAGCGTGCTTGTATATCAAGCAGCAAATTGCCGACGGTAAAAAGCCGCGTTTCCGCAAGAAACAAAATTTGCAATTACAAAAACGCTACAGTAATTTTACGGATTATATCTCAGATTTGAAACAATCCGCAAATATTACAAATTTGCCTAAATAGTGCAGTTTTGCAAAGGGGGCTTAAAATGTCGGTAGATATTGGCGTTGCCGAAGGACACATAATTCTAGATACTTCCGGCTTTGTCGCTCCCTTGCAAACTGCGCAGAGGGACGTTCGCAATTTTGCTTCTGACGTGGCTTTGCAAATTGGCGGAGCTATGCAGACTCTTGGCAATACAATTGCTAATATTGGTAATACAATTACCAAATATATTTCTGCTCCTTTGCAGGATTTTGCCAAAAGTGCTTTTTCAGAAATGGTCGAGTTCGAGGACGGCATGAACCGCGCCGGCGCGATTGCTAAATCGAGCGCTGAAGAATTGGCCGCTTTAACCGAAAAAGCCAAAGAAATGGGCAGGACGACAAAATTCAGCGCGACGGAAGCCACAAAAGCGCTGCAGTATATGGGTATGGCCGGCTGGGATAGCCAGCAGATGATGGATGGCCTCGAGGGCATTATGAACCTGGCGGCCGCTTCCGGCGAAGATTTGGCGTCGGTTAGTGACATTGTTACGGATGCTCTAACCGCAATGGGTCTAAAAGCCAGTGACTCTGCGCATTTTGCGGATGTTTTGACGGCCGCGACGCTAAATTCTAACACAACGGTCGGCATGTTGGGAGAGGCTTTCAAATATGCCGCCCCCGTGGCGGGCGCGCTAAACTATAAGATTGAGGATTTAACGCTAGCGCTCGGGCTTATGGCAAATGCCGGTATTAAGGGAGCGCAGGCGGGCACTAGCCTGCGCACGTCGTTGACCCGTATGTCAATCGCCCCTGGCCAGGTTGCGGTGGAAATGGAAAAATTCGGCATCAGTATGTATAATGCCGACCGAACTGCCAAACCTTTAAGCCAATTGATGGTAGAAATTCGCGAAAAATTCCGCGGGCTTGACGAGCAAACAAAAATTACTGCTGAGGGCATAATCTTTGGCGGCCGTGCTATGACTGCTTGGGGTTCGATAATCGAGGCTTCGGAGGAGGATTTTAACCGCCTGCAAACGGTTTTAAAAAATGCCGAAGGCACTGCCCGAAAAACTGCAGAAAAAATGCTGGAAAGTTTTGCCGGGCGTTTAACGCTATTACAAAGCGCAATTAGTGGCTTCAAATTGCAATTCACGCAGGATATTTTGCCGTTTTTTACAGGCGTTGTAAATAAAGTAATTGATTTTATAAATAAAATCTCAAATTTGGATAGCGGCGTTCGCAAGGCAGTTTTAGCTTTTGTCGCTTTCGGTGCGGCTATAGGGCCTTTAGTGGCTTCTTTTGGCGGCATTGTTACTCTTTTGGGCGGCGCTGTTGTTGGTGTCGGCTTTTTGGTGTCGTCGATTGGCACTTTGTCCGTTGCTGTTGGCATAAGCGCGGCCGCGTTTACCGGATTTGGCGCGGCAATTCTCGCGGGCGTTGCAGCGATAGGCGGTGTAATTGCAACGTTTACCGCGGCTTTTATTGACTTGATGGCCAATAATGAGGAATTTTATAACAGCTTTATGTCGGTTATTGACGACATTAAACAGGCGTTTTTTGATTTGCAGGCAGAAATCAGCAAAGTTTTTGCTGATATGGGAGACAGCAATTTAAGCTTTACCGAAGCCTTAAGTATGGCCTGGATTGTCGTAAAAAACGCAATCGCGCCGATTTTGCTCTGGCTTGCTGAAAGTGTAAAAAATACAATTAATTTTATACTTTCAATCGCGAAAGGCTTTGTAGAAATTTTCGACGCTTTAGTGTTGATTTTCCAGGGCAATTTTAAGGAAGGCTTGAGTAAGTTTTTTGTTGGAATTGGTGATTTAGTTGTCGGCTTTTTTGAAGGTCTCATACAAACGGCAATTTCACAAATTAAAGCCTTCCTTGGTATTTTCCAATCAATCGGAAAAAGCAAAGAAGAAATTGCTAAAAACGCGCAAAAAGTTGACGATATTTTTACTGAGTCCGCAAAGAAGCGCGAAGAGTACAAAAATCGCGCCATTAAAAGCGAAAAAGAGCAAACAAAAGAGACAGGAGAAGAATTAGCAAAAAGATTGCTTAATTACGAAGACTCTTTTGCACAAATGGGCATAAATCTCGAAAAAGAGGACGCAGAAGTACAGAAAGCCCTTGAAGCGCAGGGGGAAAAGCATGTCGGCAATTTTGACGCAACGATGAAGCAGCTGCCCGGCATTATCGCTGATCAGCGCGAACCTATGCGGGTTGAGGCAGATAAGATCGGAACTGATTTGATCACCGAAGGCGACTTAGCAGGCGCAGGTTATGTCGGTATCATGGATGCTCATTTATCGCATTTAGAGGGTATTTTCAACGATTATTTGAGCGATGCCCTGGATGTAGTGGACGATTTCGCGGACAGTTTCCAGGAGAGCGGAACGAATTCTGCAGAAGCTTTCTCAAGTGCAATAATCACTGAGTTGCAAAAATTGCCGGGCAGTTTCACAACGCAGTTAAATTCCGTGCTTGCTACGGTTAAAAATTGGTCCACAAATATGGCAAAAGAAGCGGCAAATATGGCAACTACATTTAACGCGAACGCTGCAAAAACGGCCTCTGACTTAAGTACAAAATTGAACAATAATTTGAACGCCAGTTTGAACACGGCAAACAGCTGGGTTACAAAAATGGGCAAAAAAGGCGCCGAAGGAGCGAAGCTGTTTTTGAGCTACATGCTCGAGGCGGTGGACGCGCAGGGCGCTGAAATCGAGAAATTCGGCAAAGATATTGCAGAGCATTTAACGATCGGTATCGAAAGCCATTCTGAGTGGATTAAGAACCGGTTAAAGCCTGCATACTATAAGATAATTGACGAAATGGAAGCAGAAATGGGCATAACTGGCAAGAAAAGCGGCTCTTCGGCTTCTAATGCTGCCAGTGTTGCCTATGCCGGTGACTATAATCTTGGCTATGGCACGATTGCAGGAGGAAGCACAACTGCACAAAGGACCGCAACCGCGGCCGCTGTGCAAACTACTGCAAACACAATTAATTTTTATTCGCCTAAAGCCATAGATGAGATCGAGGCTTCGCGGCTTCTGCGAAAGACTCAGCAGGACATGCTGCTCGGCTTTTAGGGCCTTAAAAGCCCACCTAAAACGGCCTAAAATGGTGCCGTTAAGCGCAGGAGGGGCAAAGCTACCTTTCCCGCTATAGGACGCCAGGACGGGCCGTTTTAGGTAGGTTTCCTGTCCTTCCCGCTTCTGCTCCCGACCGCCTTCGGAGGTGTGTACACAATGGTCGAAAAAATAACGCTGGAAAATTTGACCACAAACAAGCAGATTGTTTTAGGCATGCTGCCTTCACAGTCCGAAAATTTTGTTTTGCTAAGTGTGGATTGGGGGACGGCCGAGGGCTCTCATACTACATACAAGTACGCGAACCAGGTCGGTGTAAGCATTGTAAGCACAAGTTTAGAGACGCGTGCGATTTCAATTGTCGGAGCGATTGTTTCCGAAAATTCCGGCATTTTGTTAGATTGCAAAAAAGTATTAAATAATTTTGTAAATCCACAGCAACAAATAAAAATACTGTACAAAAATTATTACATTTGCTTTAACCCGAGCAATTCGATAAGATACGGCACAGAGTACAAAGAAAATAATAATGTAGTTTGCAGATTTAAGATTGACGGCGTCGCGCCCCTGCCGTATTTTAGAATTGATAATGATTTGCAAATTGACGCAGCGACGACAATACCATTTTTTCATTTTCCCCTCGTTATCCCTCCTGGTGGGCTTGTTTTCGGCGTTCGGCAGCCTGCGCAGTTGGTAAGTGTTTACAATGCCGGGTCGCTAACAACTGGCTTTACAATAATTTTCAAGGCTATCGGCACTTGCTCAAATCCCAAAATTACGAACGCGCGAACGCTGGAATTTTTCGAGATTGATAAATCGCTTGTGGCGGGGGAAAAGATTGTAATTGATACTTTGGTCGGCGAAAAAAGTGTAATAGGAACGCTTTTAGGCGTTTCGTCAAATTATTACAGATACAAAACTTTAGATTCAATTTGGCTGCAATTGCAGCCTGGCGATAATGTTTTCCGCTTCGACGCTGCGGAAAATCCGCAAAACATCGAAGCTTATATTCAATTTGCTAATCAATTTTTGGAAGTGCAAGAGTTAGATTAATGTCGCTAAATTCTGACAATAGCAGAGTAAGTACGAAAAACGCGCACCTGCGCAGAGCACAGATAAATAAAAACGATGAATTTTACACTTCGGTTTATGACGTGCGAAAATTTATAGACAGTTGTGCAGATTATTTTGAAAACAAAATTGTTTATTGCAATTGCGACGATCCGGAAGAAAGTGAAATAGCAAAATATTTTATTCGCAACTATACAAAATTAAAATTAAAAGGTTTATTTTTGCACTTACTACCGACAAAACCCGGAGATAAAGGCTTATAAATATTACTATAACGGCATTAAAATGCGTAGGAAAGAGATTGCAGGCAGCGGCAGTTTTGACAGCGCAGAATTTGAAGGCATATACAATAAAATTGATATTGTAGTTACAAACCCGCCGTTTAGTTTAGCAAACAAATTTATACAATTCTTGCTGAGCAAGAACGCTAAATTTTTGATTATTTGTAATATCAATATTGCAAGCGCAAACCCTACGATGCAATGCCTCGAAAGTGGGGAGCTGCACTTTTGCGCAGGGCAGCATAATCGGCCAGAGCGTTTTATTCTGCCTTTTCACAGCACAGCAAAGCAAACGCCTAACGGTCATAAATTCTGCCGATTAAGTGCCTGCACCTGGATGACTAATACCGAGATTGATAAGCGTAAAAGGTTTATAAGCTTAACAAAATTTGACAAAGCAAAACATAAAACCTTCGATAATTGGCAGCATTGCATAAACATAAATCGTTTAACACAGCTGCCTTGTGATTATGAAGGACTTATAGCCGTGCCAATAACATTTTTATACAAGCCTGTTTCCGGCTATCGCTTTTTGTGCTTTGTCGCTGACCGACACGGCTTCGCAGAGAATCGCATTAAGCCGCGACTGTTGCAAGACGGAATATTAACATATACGCGCTGCTTAATTTTGAAAACTACCAAAGAAGGGAAGCCGAAACAATGGCGCAAAATCCGATCATAATTTATGAATTGAAAAATTCCCTTTCGACAATTGCCGATAATTTTTATGCAATTGGCGAATTAAACCAATTTGACAGCGCAATTTTAAGGCGTAAATATTGCGGCTATGGCAGCTTTGAATTATGGGCGCCAATTACCACCGAAAACAAAGCATATTTTACAATGCCTGCAAACAATGCGCAAAGATTTTTATATTTTGGCGATAATGTGGCGGGCTTTGTGGAGTGCATACAGGGGGAGGTCGATTCCGCCGGCAAATTGCGTTATCATATAAGCGGCCGGACGTGCGAGGCGCTGCTGTGCTTCCGTGCTTTTGGTTTGGCACGGCAGAAAGGGACCGCTTCAATCCTTACCAATACAACGACGTTTTCGGGCATGACGACGGTGCAGATTATTCCGAAAATGCTTTCAGATTGTTATCAGGCAGATTGGAACACGATCACAAACCGCAGAATCCCGTTTTTAGTGGCCCCGCAATTTGGCAGTAATATCCCGACGCGAACGTTCAATTTTCAGCGATCCGGCGGTACGCTTTACGATGGTATCGTTGATTTTTTAAGCCAGGAATTTTTAAGCCTCGGTTTTTGGGTAAAATTTGACCCTACGAACAGGCGCTTAATTCCGTATATATATGCAGGCGTTAACCGCTCAATTTCGCAAACTGCAAATACAAATGTTATTTTTAGCGACCAATTAAATGATATTTTGCAATCACAATATATTTATGATATGTCAAATTATCGAAATGTTGCGTATATTTTTGGCGAAGGCGAGGGCTCAGATCGCGCCTTTGTGCAGGCGACGCGGCAAACCAACACATATAACAATTCGTACTACAATGGCACGGGGGGATTTCCGAATTTCGGGCTGCGCGAGTTGTATGTAGATGCAAGGGACGTATCACGCAAGAGCACGGGCACGATCACAACGGGCGGCGATACCACAACGACTTTAACCGATTCGCAATATTTCCAGGCGCTTGCCAAACGCGGGACGCAGAAACTGGCGGAGCATAATATACTGAACACGTTTAACGCCGTTATACGTACGGAAGGCAAAACAATGTATAAATATGGCGTTGATTATACATTGGGCGATGTGATTACAATTGAGGATACAAGGCTAGGAGTTAGTGTAAACACGCGGGTGACGGCTTCGGAAGAGACTTTCGGTTCGCAGTACAGCTTACGGCTTTCTTTTGGCGAGGAACCCGCAACGCTGAATGATACGTTAAACAGCATAAATAACAATTTTACAAATTAGCAATTGTATAATTTAGCAATTGCACAATTTAACAATTTACAATTTAATTTAGCAAATTCGGGAGGGCAGAGACATGGAAAGCAGCGGCTTTTTCGACGCGACGCTTGTAGATGAAACGTACGACCGCGTATATGCGGCGGCACAATTCGCGAGCTATTTTGCCTGTTTTATCGGCAATGGCGTGTTTTTGGGACAGGGCAGAGATTTACAGGTGACGGCCGCAACACCGGCCGCAATGTCTGTTAACCTGCTTGCGGGCCGTGCCTGGATTAATGGCTATTGGTACTCAACAGATACCACGATTCCGCTTTCTCTGGAGCTTTCTGACGCCGTTAACCCGCGTATAGATAGCGTAATCTTAAGATATGATATAAGCGCCCGTGCGATAACCGCAGAGGTGATTACAGGCACGCCGTCGGCGTCTCCTGTTGCTCCTGCCCTTGTTCGCAATGCGGATTACTACGACCTTAAACTGGCAGAAATTCGCGTCAATGCAGGCGCTATTACGATTGCTCCCTCAATGATTACCGACACGCGGCCAAATTCTGACGTTTGCGGCTGGGTTTCTGGTTTAATTGATCAGGTAGATACAACGGCAATTTTTGAGCAATTCCAGGCCGCGTTAAATGAGTTTATAACAAATGAGACTACAACATTTGCAGAGTGGAGCGCGAACCAAAGGACTTCTTACGAGTCCTGGGCTGCCGACGAACAGGCAGATTTTGAAGCTTGGGAATCGGCACAGCAAACAGCCGTTTCTTCCTGGATTTCAACGAATACCGCAGCCTGGCAGGAAGATTTTGACGAATGGTTTGCTTCCGTTCAGGACATTCTCGACGAAGACGTCGCGGGTAATTTGACGCAGGCGGTTAACGAATTAGATGCCCGAACAAGCAATTTGGAAAAAATGGTCATAAAAGGCGAAGCTTTCGCGCCATTATCCGATGAGAGCGACGCACTGATAACGACGAGCGACAATTACACAATTTTGTTAAATTGGAAACTATAATTTACAAAATATAACAAATTTTGCTATTTACAATTATAGAATTATAAATTTTGGAGGTCTAATCATGGCAGTTTTGAGCGTTGAGACTAAGAAAATCTCTGAGCTGGATGCAGCGCTGGCTGTAAACGGCACCGATAATTTTATTGTGGATACAGCAGCGAACGGCACGCGAAAGGCGACATTCAGCGCGATTTTGGCTAGCCTAAAAAGCGAGCTGAATGTTCCGTCGTCTGCAAATACGCTGCTTTCGAATGAAAGCATAAGCACGACTTACGAAAACAGCGCTGCAAAGGTCGCTTCTTCTGCCAGTGTTTATACGGCAGAACAGCGCTTAACGAACGCTGAAAAAGACTTGCTGTTTATGCAGGGCGCTGTTGCATATAATACCGAGTGGACGCTTGCCAACCTTTTGACGGCGATCCGGAGCAACGATCCGAAAGCTTATAGCTTAGGCGATTATATAACAGCCAGCAGCAAAAAATGGGTCGTAGTGGCTAAAAATTACTACACAAGTTATAACATCCCGACGTACAAACCGCACGCGGTTTTGATGATGTCCGATGTCATTGATCCCAATGGGCGCGCATATAACGCCTCGAACAGCAACGCCGGCGGATACAATGGTTCGGAGCTTAAAACTTACTTAGAGAGCACATTCTACAATACCCTGCCTTCTGCTCTGCGTTCTGCGATTATTGCAGTGCAAAAAGTGCAAGAGTCAACAAAAGGCGCTCTTGCTGAGTTTACACGATCAATCCAATTACCGAGCGTTATGCAGTTAACCGGTTCTGCCCAGCGTGCTGAGAGTCAGCGCAGCTTCGGCCCGCCTTTTGCCTGCACCGGCAACGCTCAATTTTTATGCGGCGAGGGCGGATACTATTACTGGACTAACGTGCCTGTTGATGATAGTACAACAAATTTCTGTTATTATACTGCGGATAGGCAATTCGTTTCTTCCGGTCAGGCACGGTATAATCAAGGCGCCCGTCCCTTTATCGTGATTGGATAATCTGCAATTATAATTGTAAATTGCAATTATGCAAATTTGCAGGAGGTGTGAAAATGGATAATATCACCCGTGCAGAATTCCAAATTTTTCGCGAAAACGTTGCGAAAAACATACAAAAAATAGAAAATGGCATTGCACAGGTGCACGAATTGGCGGCATCAGTGCGAGAATTGGCCGCCAGCGTCAAGCAAATTGCCGAGACACAGGAAAAACAGAACGACAAAATTGACAATTTGCAAAGCAAAGATGGTGAAATGTGGAGAAAATTAGTTAGTTATGCAATTACCGCAATTGCAGGCGCGGTTATCATGCAGGCGCTGAAAGGTGGCAGTTAACATTTCTCCCTTTTCAGTTAACAAATAAAACAAAACTGTTTACAAAAGGTCAATAATTTTGGTAGGAAATTTCCGGAAATTTTCCGAACTTTTTCTACGTTCGTTCAGGGCTGCGCCCCCTAACAACCCCCTGAAATCGGAGAACCGAACAGGTTCGGAGATTGAAGGGGGGGTAGATAGGGAAACAGCCAAAACTGAGAAGAAGGAACAGCTAGAAATGTTCAAACACAAACAATTTATTGTTTGCTGTTAACATTTCAAAGCTGAATTTAAATATAAAATTCCTCCCTCAGGCCTCTGTTTTCTCTTAGAAAGCAAGCACAAATTGAGGGCGTTCTGTTTTGTCAAGTTCTGAATGTTGTTATTCTGCTTCTTGTGTTCGCTCCTTCTTACTGCGTTTACAACATTCAGAGCTTGGCTTCTTCAACATGCGATTATTGACATTCACAATTTAACAATTGCTTTTACATTTAATTGCATAATTTACAATTTGTTATTTACAACGTTTACTTTATATTATTTCTTTTGCTACTTTTCTTTACGCGCTTTTCGTTCTTTGCTTTTTGCTTTTTGCTTTTTGCTTTTTGCTTTTTATTCAAGGTTTAATAGCTTAATATATATACGCGCGCGCGAGAAAAATTTTTGTTGCGGTGTATTGACAAAATTTTTAAGCCGTGTTATAATTTGTAAAAAATAACAGCCAGGAGGTTTTAAGGTGAGAAAACTTAAAATGTCGGCACCGCAGCATTTTGCATATAATGCGCTTGCTGCTCGGCGTTGCTACCAGGTAGGTTCGGTGGTTTGCGAAGTGCTTTTTTATGGTAACGACTTTGTTCCTAAAGTTGGTTTTACAACAAATTACATCAAAGTTTTGCTTGGTAGCAAACAATGCTGCTTTCGCGATTTGAACGGAACCGGGGCGCAGAATTTCGACAGAGTTCGGCGGGCAATTGAAAATGTAAGTTTTGCAAATACAAATTTGCTGTGTTCTGCTGAAGACGCGCTATTTACGGCGATTTGTGAATCGCTGATGGAGCATGGTTTTTTGCGGCTGCCCGATGTGACAGACATCAAAACTTATGCAGCAGACCAAAAAAGCGAGGGGATATAAATGGATTTTTTGCAACAGCGCACGCAGGAGCAAACTGACAAAGTAATTGAATATGCAATGACCTGCCCTTTGGGCACCCTGTGCGCTTTTTGGGTAGGCACTGGCGGCCGCGGCGGCCGCTTGTGGGTACGGACGGCAAAGATGGTCGACAGGACTCCCACTTATGCAGTTATGGAGTGCTTAGACGGCCGCCGGCTAAAAGTGTATCTGCATGATCTGATTTGGGTTAAGACGGGCAGATTTTGGCCCCGCTTCGTTTTTGATATTTTTGCTCAGCAAAAGGCAGATTTTGCCGAGTATCGGCAGCGCCGTTCTGCTGAGGCCTGCGCAGCGGCCCCGAGCGGGCACTAAGAATTTTTCAAAATATTTGCAAAATTCCCCTTTTGCCTCTTGTAATTTTTGCAAAACTATGTTAAGATAACGGTGTCAAGAGGACAACACAAAAACAAAAACAGTCCTCAAGGAAAGGCGGCAATTATGAAATTCTTTGTAAACGGCAAAATTTTTGACCTGAACGTTATCGCTTCCCAGACCGGCGCCCCTGCGCAGGATGAAGAAAACTACATGGCTCAGCTGCTGGTCGACGTTAAAGACGCCGAGACCGAGTACGACGCCGAGCGCGACGCCTGGATTGTGGATGCGGCCGAGTGGGGCTGGATCGTTGACAGCGCGAAGCAGTACGCAGAGCGCGAGACTGCGGACAGCGTCGAGGGCTGGGAGTATGAGGCGGTTGCTATTGAGCTGAGAGCCTAAGCACAGAGGCCCGCGTTAATACCGCGGGCTTTTGCCGTTTTAGAAAGGCGGGTATAATGGGCTTACTGGAAAAAATCGAAGCTTTTGTAAAGGCGAAAAGTGAATTTGAAGCCGTTGAATCGGCGTTCAAGGCCACAAAAAAGCAATTCTATGCTTACGTCGAAAAAAGCATAAATACTTCAAAAATTGATAAAAAAATTGAAGTGCCGACAGCTGACCATTCGGGTGATTATATTTTGACTCGCATCCAGCGCGTTAAAGTGACCTGGGACGCTGAAAAAACAGAGGCGGCCCTGAAAAACGTTGATAAAGGGCTTTGCTCCGAGATTGTGCAAAAAGAGCTGACTCTAGCTGACAAAAAAGGCTTTGTTGAGTATGCAAAAAGCCTCGGGGCCGACCCGAAAAAGCTGTTTAGTTTTTTTGTTGTAACTAAGACGGTCGACGAAAAAGCGCTGAACAAACTGACGGAAATCGGTGCGCTTGACGAAACAAAATTAAGCGGCTGTTATGACGTCAAAGCCGATGAGCCATACTGGCGGGTCGTTTTCAAGGAGCGCGCGAAGCCTGCAGAACAGGCGTAAATTTGTGCCATTACCCTGGAGGGCAGATTATGCAGGCTTTCAGTGCTGCGAAAATTTTGGATTTTTACAAAATTCCATATACGCGCGCCGGTGCAAAGCTGCGTATAAACTGCCCTTTCCACGTCGAAGAAAACGCCAGCTGTTATATATCTTCTGATTTTCGCTGGTACTGCTTCGGTTGTGCTCGACATGGTGATTTAATAGATTTTTTGGCGCAAATTGACGCCGAAGCAAAACAAAGATTTTTGCAGTTAAACGACTTGCAAAAATTGTTAGAATGTGGTATAATTCTTAGGAAAGCGCAGGCAGGGCAGATAGGCGACTACGTCCGACGCGCTGCCAGCGCAGGACACGGAGGGCCTTCTGAGGCCGAGGCGGAGGAAAGCCGGCTAAAGGCCTGGCAGTATTTCGCGGGGCTTCCGAGGGTCGATTGGGAGGATATAGCCTGCCGTTCGGCAGGGGAGTTTGAAGAAGCGAAGAGTTATATTCTTGAGCGCGGGTTCGAGCCCTGGCTTCTGAAAAAGTGCAATTGCAAATTTGATTACAGGCGGGATTATCCTATAATTTTTCCGATTTGCGAAAACCGCATTTTTCGAGGCTGGGTAGCCAGGACGACCGCGGCCGGGCATGAGCCGAAATACTTGTATAATGCAGGATTTATTAAGCGCGATTGCCTGGCGGGCTTATATGGCAGCAGCGATTCCGTTATAGTTACTGAGGGCCTGCTGGATCGTTTGAAACTAAATCAAACAGGGATAGTTAAAAACGCCGTCGCCTTGCTGGGCTGGCACTTGTCGGAACAGCAGGCAGAAAAATTGAAAAATGCGGGGGTTAAATTTGTTGTATGCGCGCTAGATAACGACGACGCAGGAAGCAGGGGATTTGATCGGCTTGAAGAAGTGTTTCAGACCTTCCGCTTCCGCTACCCGCCAGGGATAAAAGACCTGGGAGAGTTAAGCGGCTGCGAATTGAAAAATGTATGCTCAACAAATTTAAGCCTTTTTGCGAGGTGGAAAAATGGGAATTTTGGATAAAATTAAAGCGGAGGCTGCTAAAACAGGCAGCAGCCGCGGGAAGTTTTTTTATGTCAAAGACGGCGAGAAGGCACGCATCCGTTTTTTGCAGGAGTTGGATGAAGGTTTAGAGGTTCCTTTTCACGACAGTTATGCAGAAAATATAAATGTTCCGTGCCAAACAATTTTTGGTCGTGAGTGCCCTTATTGCGGTGAATCGGCGCTGCGGACGCGTTCGCAGTACGTTTGGAGCGTGTACAACTACGACGCCGACGAAGTGCAGATTTTGATGTATCCGATCAATCAGTGCTCGCCCCTCGGCCAATTTGTCGCCGCTCATGAACAGTATTGCACAATCACCGATCGCGATTACGTCGTAAGCTGCACCGGTAAACGGCAGAACAAAAGTTTCTCAGTTTTGCCTCTCGACAAATTGGCATTTCGTAACGCCAAAGTTAAAGCGTTTTCCCGCGAGGCGTTGCTAAAATATATTGATAACGCCTACCCTGCAAATTTGCAGAATAGTTCAACAAAAAACAAAATTGCTGAGGGGGAGGATTTCGAAGTCCCTTTTGAGCAGAGCAAAGCGGCGGGCGCCGACGACGTGGAACAGGCCAAAGCGTTGTATAAACAATGCAAAGAAAAGGGCCTGCATGTAGAGCCGCGTAAAAGTGCTGAGTACTACAAAAAACAGCTGGAAGAATACGAAAAGCAGGCGGATGATTGGGATATCCAATTCGACGCCGATAACTGGTAAAATTTCGCGACGGTTCGAGGCATTTTTGCCGTTCCTTTCCTGCCTTCGAATCGTCGCTTTTATATATATGCGGGTGCAATTATGAAAAAAACATTTGAATTTGAACTATTGGAAATTGACGAAAAAGAAGGGCATTTCTGCGCAAAATTTGCACTTATTGAAGGCAGCCGCAGAAGTTTTTATTTTGTAAATTATTCAACAAAAAAAGACAAGATGTATTTTTATTTGGCTTTGAATAAAGCGCTGCTCGGCGTTTGCAGCCGCGCTGAACTGCTTTTTGTGCTTGCGGGAATCAGCAAAAAGCCCTGTTCGGCCTTTGTTGCCTCTCTTGCGGAAAGCGTGCGGTTTAAGGGTGATGACCGCCTTTTAGTTTTGATAACGGAAGCATTTAAGGCCTTTAACCTGCCGATGTGGTCCGGCGAAATGGCGAGATAGTTGCAAATGAAAAGGAACTGCAAAAATGTTTGATTTACACCGGCATGATATGTTTTCCCTTTTTGACGGCTTCGGCACGGCTGCCGACTTGGCAAAGCAGGCGAAAGCCCTGGGTTATACCGCCCTCGGCTTGACTAATCACGGCAACACCTGCGGATTGTATAAACATTATTGCGCTTGCAAAGATAACGGTTTGAAACCGATTCTAGGCGTTGAGGGCTATTTTCTTCCGGTCTATGCCGAAAAGCAGCGCGGTTACCATTTAATTTTAATCGCTAAAAATTTACGCGGTTATCAAAATTTGAACATTTTACAAACAGAGGGCGAGAAGCGGCGCTATTTTAACCCTATATGGGATTTTGATTTGATTGCTAAGTATTCTGAGGGATTGATTTGCACTTCGGCTTGCGTGTCGGGCTATTTATCACAGGCGCTGCTGGCGGGGGCACGCGATAAAGCGGCGCGTTTTTGCCGCAAAATGCAGGGAATTTTCGGCAATGATTTTTATATTGAAATTCAACCGTACAAAATTGATGAAAAAGGGACGCAGGAGCAGGTAAATTGCGAAATTATAAAATTGGCAGAAGAATTGCATTTGCAGCTAATTTTGACTTCTGACAGTCACCGCGGGGAGCAGGATGACCTGCCGACATATCTTAAAATGCATGAGATTAGCGGCCATGATTTAGCCTGGGCCCGTGCTGCTTATTCCGAGCGCTATATGCCGGGGCCGCGTGAAATGCAGGCGCGATTTGTAAAAATGCACAGAGGAAATTTTGCATTATCGCATTTACAGCAAATTGTTAAGCAGTGTGAGCAGAATTTGTTAGATATTGAAGAAAAGGTCGAGGATGCGTTTTTAGATAAATTAGAACTGAAAATGCCGATTGTTGAAAGTGAAACAAAAATTAGCGCAGAAGAGCAGCTAAAAGCTGAGCTGATTGCCGGCATGAAGCGCCGCGGCTGTTATACAGATAAGCGTTATAAAGATCGGATAAAAGAAGAATATCGTATAATTAAACTGCACAAATTCGCAGATTATTTTTTGATTGTTCAGGATTATGTAAATTATGCAAAAAAGCAGGGCGTTTTTGTTGGCCCCGGCCGCGGGTCCGTTTGTAACTGTTTAGCGGCGTATGTTTTGGGCATAACTGAGGTCGATAGCTTGGCTTTAGGGCTTGACTTTAGGCGCTTCTTGCGAGAGGACAAAACGACAATCCCTGATGTAGATTTAGACTTTGAGACGGAGCGCAGGGGTGAAATTATTGACTATTTGACAAAAAGATACCCAGGGAAAGCCGCCAGAATTTGCAGTTATGGCTTATATAAGCTAGATAATTGCATAAACGACCTGGCGACGGTTTGTGGGCTGCCGACGGCAGGCGAAATTGACGAAGCCGAGAAGCGCTGCAATGCTCAGATTTTATCCGAAATCAAACATTTTGTTCGCGGCTACCTGACTGACGACGGTGACCTGCTGGCAGCTGAGTTGAGGCGCGATCCGCGTTATAAAGACTATAATCGCCGGCATGATAACATAATTTTGCATTTTACAAAATTATATCGTAAGGTTAAATTTATCGGTACGCACGCGGCGGGTGTTGCTATTACCGGCAATAATTTGCTACAATATACAGCACTCAGGACCGACAAGGCAGGCGATTGGTTTACCTGCTTCGATTTGCAGGATTGCGAAAGTTTGAATTTAATCAAATTTGACATTTTAGGCTTGCAAACTATGGGTGCGTTAAGAGACATGGCACGCTTAACGGGCATCTTGCCGAATTACGCGGGCATTGTTTGCGATAAAACAATTTTACAAAAATTTGCCGAAGGAAAAACTGACGGCGTTTTTCAATTTGACAAAGATACTCCGCGGCGAATTTTGCAGAGTATTGATGTTACAACTTTCGACGACGTGGCAGCCGCGACCGCGATGAACCGGCCGGGGCCGCTAAAGATGCACACGCCGGAGCAATATATAGCTAATAAGCACAACGAAAATTCAGCGCGCGATTTGCGGCCGCAGGAAAAAGCGATTTTGGAGCAATGCGCAGGCGAAACTTATGGGACAATTATTTATCAAGAGCAGATTATGCAGCTATGCGTTTCCCTCGGTTTGACCTGGGGAGAAGCAGATAAAATCATTAAGATGGCCAAAAATGAAGCGCATAAACGCGCGGGCCTGGAAGAATTGAAAAAAAGTGGCCTGGATTTGGAACGCAAATTTTTGTTAGGTTGTAAAGCAAAAGGATTTTCGAAAAAGTTTAGCGTTGAACTTTTCGAAAGCGTGCTAGATTGTTATAGTTTCAACAAAGGACACGCCGTCGGCTATACGCTAATCAGTTTTGCCGAGATGTTTTACAAAACAAGATTTCCGGCCGTGTATTGGTTAACGCGGCAAAAATATGCCAAAGACGAAGGGCAATTTAAGACTTTTGCGCAATTGGCTTATTTATGCGATGGAGTTGTCAATTTTCTGCCTCATGTCAATTACAGCGGCCCGCGGGCGCGGCTGCGGCTGCAGGACGGTGAAAAGGTTATACAACAGGGATTGCAGGACATACACGGTATCGGCGGCAAAGCGGCTGAGGCTATAGCGGCCGAGCGCAACAAAAACGGCTTTTTCTGCGATTATGACAATTTTCTTGACCGCATGGCGGGCAATCGTGCAGTTACATCAAAAACCGTCGAAATTTTGCGCGAGTGCGGTGCCCTGGATTTTGATTATCAGTCGTATATACAACGGGTCACAAAATACACGAGCAGTTTTTACTCTGGCCGGCAGGCGCGCTTATTGCAAAAGTAAATTTTGTTTTTAACAATTTTGCAAAGCATTTTACATTTTGATAATTTGCAAAAAGCGCAAAGTATGTTAAAATGTAATTGTCGTTAAGACAAAAACAAAAACCCAGGAGGGAAGAATGAGAGTTTGCTTAAAACCGCAGCGCGGTGCGCTGTTTGAAATTCGCGCTCGTTATCAGTGGGCGGATACGATCCCCGCGTCTATGCAGGACAAATACGGCGAGTATGCGGGAGCGACCGAAATATCGGAACTTGAAAAGGTCGGAACTCCTGCCTTGCGTGGCATGCACAGGGACGACCGCGGCATATATCATGCCGAATTCCTGCTGGATTTTGCGGCGCTTCTCGGCGAATTATCCAGTGTAATCGCTGCACAGTACAACAGCGGCTTATACGCCTCGGCGCGCCTTGAGATCGTGCCTTTAGGCTATCAGCAATAATACCGGGGCCGCGTTTGCGGCCCTTTGTCTTTTGCTAAATTTTGCAAAAAAGGGCCTTCGGGCCCTTGCAATTTTTGCTAAGGTGTGCTACAATGCAGGGGAGAGGAAAGGAGGCATTTTTGAAGATATGCCGAGCCATTATGGGCAGGGCGATCCTGCTGTTTTAGGGGCGCTGTTTGACGAGGTTAATCGTCGGGAGGGCGAAGGCAGCATATATACCCTGGATGCAGCGGGGGCCAATCTGACGATCCCGCGGTGGTCGACGGGCCTGCCAGAGCTAGACGCGATAATCGGCGGCGGAATGCCGCGGGGCCGCGTGATAGAGATATACGGGGCCGAGGGGAGCGGCAAAACATCGTTGCTATATCACCTTTGCGCACGGCACGCAGCCGCGCTTGACATACCGATCGAGGGCACTTTTGACGCGGCCCGCGCTAAAGTTTTTGGCTGCAAAAAAGGCCAGCTGTTTGTATATCGTGCCAAATTCGGCGAGGACGCAATAAACAAAACAATAAAATTTGCGAAAGCCGCGATTCCGCTTGTTGGAATTGATAGCGTTCCCTCAATGCTACCGCGAGAGGATTTTGAAAAAATTATCAAAAATGCCGAAAATGACAAAAACGACGAGGTTCGCGTCGCGGGAATTGCCGGTATGCTCAGTAAAAAACTGCCAGTAATCGAACAAGTCATCGAAGTGAGCGGGACAACGCTGATATTCATAAATCAAATTCGCGATAAGATGCAGGCGTTGCTGTTTGGGGAAAAGACGCAGACGCCCGGCGGGCATAAACTGAGATTTTCAGCGAGCCTGCGTATAATGGTCGCCCGCCGTGCGTGGATCGAAGTGCCGAACAAAAACCCTGCTAACGTCGCCGAGAACGAAAAAGTTGGAATGATAATGAAATGCAAAGTTGTAAAATCAAAAGTTTGTAATCCCCTCGGGGAGTGCGAATTACCGATGTTTTTTGATCGCGGCTTTGTGAACTTTGATGAAATTGCAACAATTCGAAAAGAGATTATGAAGCACAATGCTGCAAAATACAAAAAAGCAAAACAGGAGGATGAAAAATGAGCGCAAAAAAGTTGAGCACTGAAGAAACCGACAGCAGCGCAGAATTGGGGCCGGTGATAACCAGGACGATAAAAAAGGCGGCCGAGAAAAAAGCGCCTCAGAAAAAAGCTGCCGAAGCCGTGCTATTGCATGAGGAAGAGCTGCGTAATTGCGGTGCTATTGCATTTACAGGCGAATTCATAGAGCGGCTCGTTTTGCTTTTTGGCCTTCCTGTTGTTCTGTGCTTCTGCAAATGCGCTCTTGTTTGGGCCTATGCGGACGGAAACGACGAAATGGCCGATTTACTGGCGGCAAAATTTGCCGAATTACGCGACCGCCATGAAGCGCTGAGAGCAGCAGACGAGGCGTAATGTTTGCGATACAAATACCATTTTTCGATTTAATCGGCAGCTGCGAAGCAAACCCCTGCTGTTGTTGGCGTAAAATAGCGCCAGAAACCGTGCTTGTTATTGACGATGGCAAAGCAGTGCTGATTAGTCAAAAACAGGAAAATATTTGCTTTTCATGCAGCTTCGAAGAATTTTGTGAAAAATGGTATTTGTATTTTGACATTAAAACGGACTATTGCTTTCTACACGATAGACTGGCCGCGGGCCTAAAGGGCGAGAAGAAAATTCTTCAAATTTTGGCAGAGCGCCGCGGCGTGAGATTGTTCAAAATTGAATGGTTCGAAGGCCTTCTTAAGTCCTTTCTCTTGGCTATAGCGCCGGGGCAGGCGAAGAAGGTTTTTGAACTGTTAATTATGCACTTTAGCAGGAGCGCAGAGCTGCGGTTATATCAAAGGCCTTCGGTCCGTTTTAAGCCTTTCCCGTCGCCTGCTGCCCTCTGCGCTTCTGCGCAGGCCAGCGTTGAGCAGGCGCTCTCAGAGGCGTTGCCGGAAGCGGCCGCGATTGCTTTCAGCACTTTTACAAATTGCGTGTTTGCAGGCAATTTTGAGCAGGAAAACGCTCCCGAAAGCGTCGGGGATTTTGAACAGTATTGTAGCAATTTTGTTTTTGCCAAATACTTAAATTTTGAACAATTGCACAAATTCGCGGTCTTTGTTTGGCGCTATTGCCGCGGCGATAAAAGCATATATTTGAAGGGTGATTTTAGCAAATACTCAGAATTTAACAATTTTGCTTATTTTGCTGATTGGTATTGTGATTTGGGGGACGTTGCGGGATTTGTTGATTTTGCAACGAACGGGGGAATTTGATGGGGATTTTAGAAAACATTAAGAGCGCGGCGAAAAAATACGATATTCCGCAGGGTGGCGTCGAAGAGCAGCAGCTAACCAAAATTGTAAACGCACTTTTTCTTTTACCGAAAAAGCCGGAAGAAGAAGCGCGATTTGTGCAGAACGTCGCGACGCGCGGCCTTGAAACGCAGGAGCGCAAAGGGCTGCACGCCAGCGGGATTATCGCCAGTGATGATAAATTTTGCTATAGAGCTCAGGTCCTATGCCAATTTTACCGCCAGGACGGGAGCAAAAATCTGCCGGTAAATTTACTGCGAATTTTTGAAGAAGGCAACGCCGTTCACGAGAAATTTCAGCGCCTTTTCCTTCGCGGCGGTTTGTCAAAAGTAAACGAATTGGATTGCACATGCTACGATAAACGCTATAATTTATACTATTCACCGGATATAATTTGCAGAATTGATGAATTTTCGCAGGAGCCGATGGTCGGTGAAATTAAGAGCATGAATTCGTATAGTTATGAAGCTAACAAAAAGCATCCGACGGCGTTCCTGCAATTGCAATTATATTTGTTCTTGACAGGGCTTAAGCATGGTTTCGTTCTGTGCGAAAACAAAAATTCGCAAGATGTTAAAATTGAATATTACAATTGTAATAACGAGATTGTAAAGCCGTACATTGAACGCCTTGAAAAAGTGCGCAGATATACTGCCATTTTTGCGCATGAAAAGCGGCTGATTGTCCGCCCTGCCGGATGCAGCGGCCCGAGCTGCAAAAAGTGTGAAAATTGCATCGTAAAATCTACCTGCTGGAAATTGCCGGGGGGAGGGCAGCGGTTATGAGCAAAGCAGAAGAGTTGTATAATAAAAGCGCTTATCGAGGCGGCAAAATGCAAAATAAATTAAAAATCGCTTCGTTTTTTGCAGGAATTGGCGGATTTGATTACGCAGCGCAAAAAGCGGGCAGTTTTGAATCTGTGTATGCAAATGAAATTTCGAGGCGTGCCTATGAAACTTTTGAAATGAATTTTCCGTTGGAAGTTGATAAAAGATCGATTTGGGACATTAAGCCGGAAGAATTACCCGATTTTGATGTTCTTTGCGGTGGTTTTCCGTGCCAGTCTTTTTCGACAGCAGGCAGGCAGGCAGGCAGGCAGGCAGGATGTCCGCGGCCGCTTGTTTTATGCTTTGCTGCCGATAATTGCACGCAAAAAGCCGAGGGTGATTTTTTTTGAAAATGTCAAAGGGCTGTTAACTCACGACAAACGGCAATTTTTGTTTGATATTTTGCAGGAACTGGCAGAATTAGGTTACTTTGTCAAGTGGAAAATGATAAACGCGAAGCATTATGGCCCGCCGCAGAATCGCGAGCGTGTTTATTTCGTTGGATTTCGCAATTTTTGCGAATACAAAAATTTTGATTTTCCGGATATAAAAAGCACTTTCGAACAGCGCTGCCAGCGAAAAGTGGAATGCATAGATTTGAATAAAACGGTAGAAAATTGCTATTATGCGGGGAATGCAGGCAGGGCTGGTAAGCGCGCGATTGAGCAGGTGCGTTCTTTCGATT
>OCTX012290179.1_pt1 | contig 31226 bp, 24 predicted proteins | sample 1539691 | NCBI WGS metagenome assembly OCTX01 (sample SAMN02144231, study PRJEB22623) | gut metagenome | biome: sheep rumen | host: Ovis aries | place: New Zealand
ATCAATCGGTAGTTAGCTGTCGGATTAGCCATCACCACCCGGGTGAAAGCCGAGTCGGTCTTGGCAGAATCCACCGCAAAGCCTCGCTGCAGCAAAGAGTCGCAGAACGCCGAGAACGGCATCGACATCGACAATCCACGATACTTCAAATCCTTCTCTCCGCCACTACAAGCACCTAGTGCCACAACGGCCACAAGGGCCAGAATTAACTTTTTCATACGCTACATGATTAATTATTTGGGGCAAAATTACGAAAAATATAGCAGAATACACAAATACTTCGATTTTTTTTATACCTTTGCACGGATGTTTGTACTAAGCACGATACTCTCAGCCCTGTCACTCATCGCGATTACAGAAGAGGACTCCATCCGCACAGAGCGGCTGGACGAGGTGGTTGTCACCTCAAACTCTGCCCGTCAGCGTATCCAGAACGTACAGACGGGAGCCGAGGTGCTACAGATAGAAGACCTGACTTCGGCACCTCAGTTGTTCGGCGAGAACGACATCATACGCAGTATCCAACTGTTGCCGGGCGTGAAGTCAGAAAGCGATGCCTCCAGCAGTTTCCAGGTACGCGGCGGCACATCGGCCCAGAATCAGGTGCTTTTCGATAATGCCCCTGTCTACAATGTAGGCCACATGGCCGGACTCTTCTCGGCCTTCAACGACGATGCGCTGGCCTCAGCCACACTCTACAAAGGACTTTTGCCGGCACAATACGGCGGCGCCTCATCAGCCGTGCTCGACATCACCGGACGTACTGGCAGCAAATCTGAATGGCACGGCGGGGCAACCATCGGACTGCTCTCGGCAAAAGGCACCATCGAAGGGCCGATCATCAAGGATAAACTATCGTTCCTAGTCACAGCCCGACGAACTTATATGGATATGTTCCTGAAGTTGTCGAACGATTTCAAGGACAACACCCTCTACTTCTATGACGTCAATGCCAAGTTGGACTGGACACTCAACGACCGCAACCAACTGTTCCTGACCTTCTTCACGGGCTACGACAAGACGGCTATCGACAAGATGGTAGACATCCGCTGGGGCAATATGACCACCAGTCTGAAGTGGCTCCACCATTTCAATGGCGACTCCAACTCGCAGACCACCTTATTCTATAGTAACTACCTGACGGATAACGGTGTAGACTTCGTAGGTTTCAATTTGTCGTATAAAGGTCATATCCGTCAGGGAAGTCTGAGGCAGGACTTCAACTTGGCGCTGGGAAGGCATCAGCTGAAAGCCGGATTCCAGACATCGCTCTTCAGTGTGAAGTCGGCTGAATGGCAGATCGTCAGCAAATACGAGAGAGAAGAGCGCCGTGCCTGGGAGAATGCCGTATGGCTAAACGATACGTTTGAGTTCAACGAACAACTGACGGCCTCTCTCGGCCTGCGGTTGAACACCTTCTCGTCCCTCGGCGGTTCGTTGTATTACGACATCGCCCCAGATGGAACCATCGACTGGTACTACAACTACGGGAAGAACGAGATTGTAAAGACCCACGTCACTTTGGAGCCCAGAGCAAGCATCAGCTATCAGCCCACTCACGAGACGAGCATCAAGTTGGGCTATGCCCGTACCTCCCAGAATCTCCACGCCCTGCGCAACCAGAGCACCACGACACCCTTCGACCGCTATGCCATCAGCAGTAACATCATTAAGCCCGAGATAGCCGATCAGGTGAGTGCAGGTTTCTACTTGATGACCCCCGACCAGAACTACGACTTCTCGGCAGAGGCATACTACAGGAAGACAGACAACGTGATAGACTATCGCGACGGGAAATCCTTCGGCAGCGAGATAGAGCTGGAGCGACTGGTGCTGCCTGGCGAGGGGAAGAGCTACGGTGTGGAACTGTGTGCCCGCAAGAACATGGGGAAACTGACAGGTTGGCTAGCCTACACCCTTGCATGGTCGAAGACCCGTATTGAGGGCATCAACGGCGGTAACTGGTACGATGCCAACAACGACCGTCGCCACGACATCAACATCGTGGCAATGTACAGACTATCAGACAGATGGACTTTCAATGCCGCCTGGGTATTCAACAGCGGTCAGGCCTTCACAGCCCCCAGCGCCAAGTATCAGATGATTGACAACTGGATATACTACTATTCAGAGCGCAACGGCTATCGTGCCCCAGACTATCACCGTATGGACATCAGTGCCGTTTGGACAAAGAAGCGGTCGTGGTGTACCCAACAGTGGGTATTCAGCATCTATAATATATACAATAGGTATAACCCCTACCTCATCAATTTCGAAGACAGCGAAAACGGTGCCCGCACAAGAGCCGTGCAGTATTCGCTCTTCGGCATCGTGCCGTCGGTGGCATTTAACATCAAATTCTGAAGATTCATGAAACGATATCGCATAGTAGCACTTTTAGCCCTTTCAGGCATACTGATGACCGCCTGCAAGAAAGACATCGAGATCGACTATCGCCAGGTGAGTCCGCTCTATGCAGTAGAAGCCTCCGTCTCGAACGAAGGGATGCAGGCTCGCATCAGCCAGACGAACGATATGGACGACAACACAACCACCAGCGACATCAGCGGAGCCACTGTCGTCATCACGGGCAGCGACGGCACAAGCGTTACGCTGCCCTACGTCAGCAAAGGCATCTACAAATCGAGAACCACAGGAATACCAGGGGTAACCTACACTATCGACATACAGATTGACGGCCATCACTTCACCTCATCGTCGACCATGCAGAAGATGCCGACCATCAATCAGTTCCACTTTATCTGGAAGACCATCATGAAAGAACGTTTCCAGATGGCCGAATTGCTCTTTCAGGATATCGCCAATGAAGACAACTGGTATTTCGTACACCTCTATCGTAACGGCAAAGGTTTCAGATGGGGCGTAAAGCGCGATGATGTGGATCCCAACAAAGAACTGCAGCAACTCTTCTCTTTCGCCAGAGAAGGCAGCGACGACAAAGACCTGCTCGTTGAAGGCGACAGGATGCACCTGGAACTGCGCAGCATCGACCAGAAGACCTACGACTACTTCTACTCGATGCAGATGATGGACAATACCGGTACCAATCCTATTCAGAACTTCACAGGCGGATGTCTCGGCTATTTCTCAGCTTATAGTCAAGTGACCTACGACTGCGTGTTCCACGCAGCCGATGTTGAGGAGAAAGAATAGATCTATGAGGATGCCAGCTTCCGGATGGTGATCGTAACCGTCACCCCATAATCATCGCTGACATACTGTATCACGACAGTGTCATCTGTAAACGATAGCACCTGGGCAAGAATCTTTCGCTTTCCACCATCTCCGCTTGAGAACTCCAGCCTCAGATTGTTATTATCACATTGATAATTGCCCTCTAGAATGATATCGCCATCCTTATCTGTCGAAAGGAAAGTGCCTTTCCGCACCATCCCATTATAGGTGCCGTCATCATGGAACACAAAACGGTCGTAGGTAAAATTCTGTGGTCCCAGATCCGTTTCACCCTCAATAACGACATCACCTTCACCCCATCCACGCTGCCAGGTACCGACGATCAGTTCGCCAAGACGCCGTCCGTCGTCATCGCCAGAACCGCAGCCGATGAGAAAAAACAGGGCAGCCACACAAGCTGCCCTGCATAAGAATAACACGTGTTTACTTAACATTTCCAACCTTTACCAGATACTCTGCAATCTGCACGGCATTCAGAGCAGCGCCCTTGCGGATCTGATCGCCAGAGAGCCAGAAGGTAAGACCACAATCATCGCTGAGATCCTTGCGGATACGACCTACGTAGACATCATCCTTGCCTGCTGTTTCGAGCGGCATGGGATAAGTCAGGGTTGAAGGGTCATCCTTCAATGTGCAACCAGGGGCAGCGGCAATCGCCTTCTGAGCCTCCTCGACGCTGATGGGACGCTCGGTCTCGATCCATACAGACTCTGAATGGGAACGCAACGAACTGACACGAACACACATGGCCGAACACTTGGCATCAGTATGCATGATCTTACGCGTCTCGTTGTACATCTTCATCTCCTCTTTCGTGTATCCATTAGGCTGGAACACATCAATCTGCGGAATCACGTTATAGGCGAGTTGGTGAGCAAACTTCTTGATGGTCTTCACCTCACCCTCTTCTACCATCTCCTTATACTGCTGCTGCAGTTCAGCCATTGCTGCGGCACCGGCACCAGAAGCACTCTGATAGCTGGCAACATGGATGCGCTTGATATGGGAGAGGTTCTCCAGCGGCTGGAGCACCACTACCATCATGATTGTGGTACAGTTAGGATTGGCGATGATGCCACGAGGACGGTTCAGGGCATCCTCGGCATTGCACTCAGGCACTACGAGGGGCACATCCTCATCCATACGGAAAGCAGAAGAGTTGTCGATCATCACAGCACCATACTTCGTAATGGTCTCTGCAAACTCCTTGGAGGTTCCTGCACCTGCAGAGGTGAAGGCGATATCAACATCCTTAAAGTCATCATTATGCTGAAGCAGTTTCACCTCAATCTCCTTACCTTTGAACGTGTACTTACGGCCAGCACTACGCTCTGAGCCAAACAATACCAGTTCATCCATCGGGAAATTTCTCTCATCGAGAATCCGCAGGAACTCCTGTCCTACGGCTCCACTTGCACCTACAATTGCTACTTTCATCTTACCTTTTTCTATTTTAGTTCGGAATTTGGCTGCAAAATTACAACTTTTCTTTTAATCTGTGAACATCTGTGCCAAAAAAATCGTACCTTTGCACTCAGAATGACACTATTGGCTTCATATTTACCAATCACCGACCCCACATTAGTCTTCTTTGTGGTGCTGATGATTATTTTGTTTGCGCCTATCGTGATGAGTAAACTGCGTATTCCGCATATCATCGGCATGGTGCTGGCTGGTATCGTCATCGGACAATATGGCTTCAACATTCTGGAGCGCGACAACTCTTTCGAGCTGTTCGGACGCGTAGGACTCTATTATATTATGTTCTTGGCAGGATTGGAGATGGACATGGAAGGTGTGAAAAAGAACTCCCGACATTTTATCATCTTCGGCCTGCTTACCTGCTTTGTCCCATTTTTCCTAACCTATATTATGGCTAAGACTATGCTGGGCTATTCCCATCCCGCCTCGTTCCTCTTAGGCTGTATCATGGCATCTAACACCTTGATAGCCTACCCTATCATCGGGCGCTATGGTCTGCAGCGTCATCCCAGCGTCAGCCTCAGCGTAGGTTCGTCGATGATCTCGCTGTTCATGGCACTGGTGATGCTTGCGGCCCTCTCAGGAGCCTTTACCGAAGGCAGCAGCTGGTCATTCTGGCCATTATTCATCCTGAAGTTCGTGGCTTTCTGTATAGGTAGCGTTTACCTGATTCCAAAGGTAACGCGATATTTCCTGCGCCGATACAGCGACGCCGTGATGCAGTATATCTTTGTACTGGGAATCATGTTTCTCAGTGCAGCCCTCACCTCAGCCATCGGCCTTGAAGGCATCTTCGGCGCCTTCTTCTCCGGATTGATCCTCAACCGCTATATCCCCCATGTGTCGCCGCTGATGAACCGCATCGAGTTTATCGGCAACGCGCTGTTCATCCCCTATTTCCTGATAGGTGTGGGTATGCTCATCAATGTGCGGACCATTTTCTCCGGACTCGACATGGTGTGGACAGTATTCCTTATCGTATTCTTCGGAACCTTCGGCAAGGCTCTGGCAGCCTATATCTCCAGTTTGCTGTTCCGGCTGACGAAAGCCGATGGCAATATGATGTTCGGCCTCACTTCTGCCCATGCTGCCGGAGCCATCGCTATGGTAATGGTGGGCATGCGCCTCGAGGTGGCGCCAGGCCAATATCTCATCAACGACATCATGCTCAATGGTGTAGTGATGATGATTCTCTTTACCTGTGTAATCAGTACCCTGATGACTGAGCATGCCGCTAAGCAGATCATCATTCAGGAGAAAGCCCACCTTCAGGCAGATATGCCAAAGGACGATGACGAGAAGATTCTGCTCTGCGTGAAATACCCAGAGATCGCCCCGCAATTGCTCTATCTGTCGCTGCTGTTGCGTAACCCAAGACTAAACCGTGAGCTAGTTGCACTCAACGTCGTGTATGACGACCAGCAAAGTAATACCGCTCGTGAACAGGGAATACGGCTCCTTGAGCAACTGCAGCAGCAGGCCAGTGCATCGGAAGTGAAAGTGCAGACCCAGGTAAGACTGTCGACGAATATCGCCAACGGTATCAAACATGCATTCCGGGAATTTGCCTGTTCGGAGATTATCATGGGTATGCACGTTCATACCGATATCAATCCACGATTCTGGGGAGAGTTTATCCAGAGTCTCTATAATGGTCTGAATCGCCAGATTATCCTGTCACGTTTCGTACAGCCTATGTCAACGCTGAGACGTATTCAAGTGGCAGTTCCCTCTCGGGCAGAGTTTGAGCCAGGATTCCACAGATGGCTGGAGCGCTTGTGCCGCCTGGCAGGACAGCTGGACTGCCGCATACAGTTCCATGGACGTAACGAGTCGCTGGTGCTGATAGCAGAATACATCAACAATCGCCACCCGAACGTCAGGGCGGAATACACCTCCATGAGACATTGGAACGAACTGCCCCAATTAGCATCAGGTATTTCGGAAGACCATTTGTTTGTCGTTGTCACAGCCCGTAAGGGTACTATCTCCTACAAGACCGCATTGGAACGACTGCCTGATGAACTGCAGGAGTACTTCTCTGGTAAGAACCTGATGATTGTATTCCCCGATCAGTATGGTGAGCAGAAGGAAGACCGCATGAGTTTCACCGAAGCCCAGCACCATGAGGAGAAGAGTATCTATGATACCATTCTGCGCTGGATACATGAGAAGAAATTGAAGAATTAAACGAGTTATGATTGACATTAAGAATATTACGAAGAGTTTCGGCTCGCTGAAAGTCCTGAAAGGTATCGATCTGCACATCGACAAAGGAGAAGTCGTGAGCATTGTTGGCCCTAGCGGTGCCGGCAAGACGACCTTGCTTCAGATTATTGGGACACTTGACCGTCCTGACAGTGGCGAAGTAATCGTTGACGGTATCGACACCAACAGATTATCGACCAAGAAACTCTCTGACTTCCGTAACCAGCATATCGGTTTCGTGTTCCAGTTCCATCAGCTGTTGCCAGAATTTACAGCCATTGAGAACATCATGATTCCAGCCTATATTGCCGGATTGTCTCAAAAACAGGCCAGAAAGCGGGCAGAAGAATTACTTGATTTCATGGGGCTGGCAGACCGTGCCACGCATAAGCCCAATGAACTGTCAGGCGGTGAGAAGCAACGTGTGGCAGTAGCCCGTGCACTCGTCAATAACCCTGCAGTTATCCTTGCAGACGAACCTTCAGGTTCATTGGACACGAAAAATAAGGAAGAACTTCATCAGCTGTTTTTTGACCTTCGCGACAAGTTCGGACAGACTTTTGTTATTGTCACCCACGACGAAGGACTCGCCTCAATCACCGACCGCACCATCCATCTGCGTGACGGACTTATCGAAACACCTACCATTCCACAAATTCCAGAAGAAGAATGCTCACCCTTGGAGACTACAACACCCTCAGAATCGTCAAGTCTGTAGATTTCGGACTCTACCTCGACGGCGGAGACGAAGGAGAAATACTCCTTCCGCAGCGCTATGTAACGAAGAACATGCGTATCGGCGACGAGATAGAAGTGTTTATCTATCTCGATCAGGAAGAGCGTCCTGTGGCAACGACGGAGCATCCATACGCCAAGGTGGGCGAATTTGCTTGTCTAGAGGTGGCCTGGGTCAACCAATACGGCGCTTTTCTGAAATGGGGCCTGATGAAAGACCTCTTCTGCCCCTTCCGTGAGCAGAAGAAACGTATGGAACAAGGGCAACACCATATTATATATATAAAGGTAGACGAAGACAGTTACCGATTAATGGCAACAGCCAAGGTCGAGAAATACCTCACCACCCCCACTGTGGACGAACTGCCATCCTTACAGCATGGCACCGAGGCCGACATTCTCGTGTGGCAGAAGACTGACCTAGGCTTCAAGGTCATCGTCAACAACCGTTATCAGGGACAGATCTACGACAATCAGATCTTCCAGCCCCTGCATAGTGGCGACCGTCTGAAGGGCTACATCGATCACGTACGCCAGGACGGCAAACTCGACATCACCCTCCAGCAGAGTGGCCGCCAGCAAACCCTCGACTTTGCCGAGGTTCTGCTGCGCTACCTCTATGAGAACGACGGTTATTGTAACCTCGGCGACAAGTCGCCCGCCGAACTGATCTACGATCGTTTCCAAGTTTCAAAGAAAGCCTACAAGAAAGCCATCGGCGATCTCTACAAACGTAGACTCATCACCATCGCCGACGATGGCATCAAATTAGCCAAATAAAAATCCTCGCCGATTTATGGCGAGGATTTTCCGTATTTAGAACTCTGCGCTCTTCGGCGTTCTGGGGAACGGGATGACGTCGCGAATGTTCTGCATGCCTGTTACGAACAGGATGAGACGCTCGAAACCGAGACCGAAACCGGCATGAGGGCATGAACCCCACTTGCGGGTGTCGATATACCACCAAAGATGGGTCTGATCCATCTCTCGGCGCTCAATCTCTGACATCAGCTTATCGTAGCTTTCCTCACGGACACTACCTCCGATGATTTCACCAATCTGCGGGAAGAGCACGTCGGTGCCCTGCATCGTAGGACCAGGGGCAACAGCGCCCTTGTAACCAACAGAACCGCCATCGGCAGTATCTGCATTCTGCTTCATGTAGAACGACTTGAAGGCACGTGGATAGTCGGTCATGATAACCGGCTTCTTAAAGTGTTCCTCTACCAGGTAGCGTTCATGCTCTGATGCCAGGTCGTCGCCCCAGTTGCAGGGGAACTCAAACTTCTTACCGTTCTTGATAGCCTCTTGTAGGATATTGATACCCTCAGTGTATGGCAGACGAACGAAAGTATCCTTGAGTACGCCCTCCAGACGCTCGATAAGGGTCTTATCGATCATCTGGTTCAGGAACTGCAGGTCGTCCTTACAGTTGTCGAGTGCCCAGCGTACGCAATACTTGATAAAGTCCTCTTCAAGATCCATCAGTTCTTCCTGATCCAGGAAGGCTACCTCGGGCTCCACCATCCAGAACTCTGCCAAGTGGCGAGGCGTATTACTGTTCTCAGCACGGAAGGTGGGGCCGAAGGTATAGATGGCACCAAGAGCGGTAGCACCAAGTTCACCCTCAAGCTGACCAGATACGGTGAGCGATGTCTGCTCGCCGAAGAAGTCATCGTCGTAGATAATCTTCCCCTGCTCGTCCTTCTTCAGGTCGTAAAGGTTCTTGGTAGTTACCTGGAACATGTTGCCTGCTCCCTCACAGTCGGATGCGGTGATCAGCGGTGTGTGGAAATAGAAGAAACCATGCTCATGGAAATAGGTGTGGATAGCCATCGCCATGTTGTGGCGAATACGCATCACAGCACCAAAGGTATTGGTACGAAGACGCATGTGGGCATTCTTACGCATCACCTCGAAACTCTGTCCTTTCTTCTGCATGGGGTAGTCGTTGCCACAGAGGCCATATACCTCAAGTCTGGTAGCCTGAATCTCAGATGACTGACCAGCGCCCTGACTCTCAACCAGCGTACCCTCAGCACTGATGCAGGCACCAGTGGTGATATCCTTCAACACCTGCTCGTCGAACTTTGTCGGATCAACAACAATCTGCACATTCTTGATGGTAGATCCGTCATTGAGGGCAATAAAGTCGACAGCTTTAGAGCTACGGTGCGTGCGCACCCAGCCTTTCACACAGACTTCTTTACCGTAATCCGTGCTTTTCAGCACATCGATAATCTTTGTTCTTTTCATTTTTCACTATTGATGTTTCACATCTCTTCACTTACTCGTAAGCTCCCATACGCAGACGGTCAACTTCCTCCTCAGTGAGGTAGCGCCAATCGCCACGCTTCAGGTTCTTCTTCGTCAGACCAGCAAACTGCACACGGTCAAGTTTCTGAACACGATAGCCAAGTGCCTCGAAAATACGACGTACGATGCGGTTCTTGCCACTGTGGATCTCGATACCTACCTGTTTCTTATCTGTGGGGCTGGCATACTGCACATCATCAGCCTTGATCTCACCATCTTCCAGCTGAACGCCATCAGCAATCTGCTGGAGGTCGTGAGCCGTCACATTCTTATCGAGGTAGACGTGATAGATCTTCTTCTTCAGATACTTCGGATGGGTGAGCTTAGAAGCCAGATCACCATCGTTGGTAAGAAGCAGTACACCTGTCGTGTTACGGTCTAGACGGCCTACAGGATAAATACGCTCAGGACAAGCATTCTTCACCAGATCCATCACGGTCTTACGCTGCTGGGGATCATCACTGGTGGTAACATAGTCCTTGGGCTTATTCAGCAACACATATACTTTCTTCTCGATCTTCACGGGCTGGTCGTGGAACTTCACCTCGTCGGTGCGGAGGATCTTAGTACCGAGCTCGGTAACCACCTGTCCGTTAACGGTTACCACACCTGCCTGGATGAACTCATCAGCTTCACGACGGCTGCAGATACCTGCATTGGCCAGGAACTTATTCAAACGAAGCGGCTCGTTAGGATCATAATTTACTTCCTTATACTCGATACGCTTCTTCATGCTATACTTTGCATTCGGATCATAGTCGGCTGTGTGCTGACGTGGTCCTTTCTTATAGGGTGCTGATCCATAAGGTTTGCCATAGCCACCCTGCTGAGGACGGCCATAGCCACCCTGACGCTGCTGGTAGCCGCCCTGAGGACGCTGGCCATAGCCACCCTGCTGAGGACGGCCGAAACCACTCTGACGAGGTTGGTAACCACCCTCCTGACGTTGCTGACCATAGCCGCCCTGGCGCTGCTGATAGCCGCCCTGAGGACGCTGACCATAACCACCACCCTGTGGACGCTGGCCATATCCGCTCTGGCGAGGCTGGTAACCACCCTGGCGAGGCTGATAGCCACCTTCATAACTATTGTTACGTGGACGATAGCCTCCACGCTGGGGAGCTGCACTCTGCAGACCAGCGCCAAAGCCTTCTGGACGGAAACCGCCTTCATCATTGTCTTCACGGTGATAACTTGGGCGCTCATAGGCTGGACGCTGCCCTGTATGTATACGTGGACGAGGTGAACGTCCCTGCCTTACTTCTCTCTGAAAACCTTCCTGCTGTGTTGGTTCTTCCTGTTTCTTCTCGTTGTTCTCAAAATCCATGTTAGCCTTCTTTAAAAATAAACAATTCTTTTACTTAAATACTTTATATATCACTTATGGTTGATTATATGCCTGTATAAGTTGATGGTGTTATAACCCTCAATTCTTCCTTCACATCCTCGCTTACCTCCAAGGTCTCTATGAAGTTACGGATCTTCTCACCTGTCAGTTTCTCATTGGTACGCGTCAATGCCTTCAGTGTCTCATAGGGATTCGGATATGCCTCCCTGCGAAGGATGGTCTGGATAGCCTCAGCTACTACAGCCCATGTATTATCAAGATCTGCCTGCAGTTTCTCTTCATTGAGAATCAGTTTGCGCAGACCTTTCAATGTGCTCTGGAAGGCGATGAGGGCATGGCCCATCGGAACACCGACGTTACGAAGCACCGTAGAGTCAGTGAGGTCACGCTGCAGACGGCTCACAGGCAGTTTGGCTGCCAGGAACTGCAAGACGGCATTAGCGATACCAAGGTTACCCTCGGAATTCTCATAGTCGATGGGGTTCACCTTGTGGGGCATCGCACTGCTACCTACCTCGCCTGCCTTGATCTTCTGCTTGAAATAGTCCATTGAGATATACATCCAGAAATCGCGGTCAAGATCAATGACGATAGTGTTTATACGGCGCATGGCATCGAATATGGCGCCCAACCAGTCATAGTTTGAGATCTGGGTAGTATACTGTTCGCGTTCAAGACCAAGCTTTTCACTCACAAAGTTATTACCGAACTCACGCCAATCATACTGTGGATAGGCCACATGATGGGCATTGAAATTACCCGTTGCACCACCGAACTTAGCCGTCACGGGGGTCTCCTTTAACGAGCGCAACTGTTCTTCCAGACGATAGACGTAGACCATCACCTCCTTACCCAGACGAGTCGGAGAAGCAGGCTGGCCATGTGTCTTGGCAAGCATCGGTATATTCTTCCACTGCTCGGCATAGTCATTCAACTGTTCTATCAATTCTTCCAAAAGGGGATAATACACGTTTTCCAGCGCCTCTTTGATGGAAAGGGGTACACTGGTATTATTAATATCCTGGGAAGTGAGTCCGAAATGAATAAACTCCTTGAATTGCTCAAACCCGCCCATGGCATCGAGTTTTTCCTTAATGAAATACTCTACAGCCTTAACGTCGTGATTGGTCACCTTTTCAATGTTCTTCACCCGCTGGGCATCAGCAGGTGTAAACTGGCGATAGATGTCACGGAGCTGGTCGAACAGTTTATGATTGACTTGCAGTAATTGCGGCAGAGGCAACTCACAGAGCGTAATGAAATACTCTATTTCTACCCGCACCCTGTAACGGATGAGCGCATACTCCGAAAAGTATTCTGCCAACGGTTCTGTTTTACTCCTATATCGGCCGTCAATAGGCGAGACGGCTGTCAATGCACTTAAATCCATTTTATTACTATATCCTAAATCCTAAAATTACGTTCCTAAAAAACATTTTAACCCATTACCGCAACCTCGACGGCTGTGGGATGGGTTTCTCTTTTGTGTCGTGGGCGTTGACGGATTCGAACCGCCGACCCTCTGCTTGTAAGGCAGATGCTCTAAACCAGCTGAGCTAAACGCCCTCCTCTTTTGCGGCTGCAAAGATAATGAGAAAAAATGAAACCGCAAAATTTCTTTGAGGAAAAATTGCGGTTTCTCACATTTTATAACTGATAAAGGTCGCTGTCGGCCATTAACTCCACTTTCTTCTCTGCCAGGATACGCTCACAGGCCTCCAGGTCAGTAGGACGAATGACCACATGGGCCACATTGCCGTTAGCAAAAGAATACATGTATTCAATAAACACCCCGCTGTCGGAAAGATGCTTCAGTACAACAGACAGTGAGCCACTGGTATTAGGACAGACAAAGCCGATCACATCAGTGATCTTAACGGCAAAGTGAGCCTCCTTCAATACCTTGTAAGCCTTTTCCGGATCTGACACAATACAGCGCAGGATACCAAAGTCACTGTTATCAGCAATACTCATGGCAGAAAGGTTGATGCCTGCAGCCCCAAGGGCCTCAGTTACCTCGGTCAGTCGTCCTGACTTGTTCTCGAGGAATACGGATAGTTGTTTTGCTTTCATATTCTTTATCGTTTATTGGTTTTCAGAGTTGTCTCTTATCAATCACTCGCTTAGCCTTGCCTTCAGAACGCTCGATGCCCTTAGGTTCGACAAGTTTCACCTTGAAGCCAAGGCCGATGACACTGCGGAGCTCTGCCTCCAGTTTCTTCTGAAGACCAACCATCGTGCCCATATCGTCGGTGAAATATTCTTCCTTAACTTCCACCTTCAGCTCTGAGGTATCAGTATTGTTCACACGGTCAACGGTCAACAGGAAGTGAGGCTCATATTCAGGCAGTTTCAAGATAACATCCTCGATCTGCGACGGGAACACGTTCACACCACGGATAATCAGCATATCATCGCAGCGGCCAAGGATGCGATCCATTCTTACTAACGTGCGCCCGCACGAACATTTATCATAGTGGAGGGCTGTCAGGTCATGGGTACGATAACGCAACAATGGCATACCTTCCTTTGTAAGGTGGGTGAATGTCAGTTCACCGAAAGAACCCTCAGGCAACGGCTCACCTGTGTTCGGATCCAGGATCTCCGGATAGAAATAGTCCTCATTGAGATGGGTACCATGCTGGCACTCGCACTCATAGCCTACGCCAGGACCGGCAATCTCGGAGAGTCCATAGATATCGTAAGCCTTGATACCCAACGACTGTTCCAATTTCACGCGCATCTTTTCTGTCCACGGCTCTGCACCAAAGGCACCGATTTTCAGTTTGAACTCCTCACGCGGCCATTCACACTCCTGCATTGCCTCTCCCAGGAACATGGCATACGAAGGTGTGCAACACAGTATCGTCGTACCGAAGTCGTGCATCAGCGTCATCTGTTTCTGCGTATTACCCGAAGAGATAGGAATCACGGAAGCACCGATGTTCGTAGCTCCATCGTGGGCACCGAGGCCTCCAGTAAACAGGCCATAACCGTAAGCCACCTGGAAGATATCATCCTTCGTGGCTCCATAGGCAGTAAAAGCACGTGAGATTGCCTCCGCCCACATCGCAAGATCCTTTCGGGTATAAAGCACGACTACAGGCTTTCCTGTGGTGCCTGAAGAAGCGTGGATACGCACAATCTGACTCATGGGGACAGCTGCAAGACCGAATGGATAGTTGTCACGCAAATCGAGCTTATTTGTAAACGGGAGCTTCACGATATCGTCAATACTCTTGATATCGCCCGGCTCAAGACCCATCTCCTGGAATTTCTTCCGGTAGAAAGGGGTGTTGTGATAAACATACTCCGCCATCTTAACCAGACGACGGCTCTGGATATCGCGAAGTTGTTCGCGATCCATGCACTCTACACTTTCATTCCAAATCATAAGTACTACTTAGTTTTCAGTTCAATATTACTCGTTTTGCCCTGCAAAAGTAATACTTTTTTTTGGTTCTCCCAAATATAATCCAAAATAATCACAAAAAAAGGATGCGCAACACTGCACATCCCATTTCTGGTGGGCGTTGACGGATTCGAACCGCCGACCCTCTGCTTGTAAGGCAGATGCTCTAAACCAGCTGAGCTAAACGCCCTTGTTTCGTAAGCGGGTGCAAAGGTACTGCAAATATCCAAAACAAAAGAAAATATCAACAAAAATCCGCCACTTGTTGACATATTTTAACTTTTCTACCCTAAAAGATGCTCAATATCTCCCTGCGGAAGGATGCAAAGAATGGCTTTCCCATCAGGAGTATAGTTGACATTGGAGCAGGAGAACAACTCATTGATGATATTCTCCATCTCCTCATTACTCAAAATCTGACCATAAGGGATAGCAGCATGACGGGCAAGACTCAATGCCAACTGTGCATTCAGTGTGGAAAGAGCAGCACCAGGCATACTGGCATCGGCCACAAGCTGACGGAGCAGACGTTCAGGAGCCAGTCCTTCAATGCCTGCCGGTACACCATTGATTGCAAAACTGTAGCCGCCAAGATCACTCAAGTCAAAACCGATTTTAGCCAGTTCCGGCAGGATTTTCTCAAGCATTACAGCGTCAGACGGTGCAAACTGTACCACTTCCGGGAAAAGAATCTTCTGGGTATTGGCTGTATGGTTGTCCATCTGAGTCATATAGCGATCATAAAGGATGCGGATATCAGCACGGTACTGATCGATGATCATCAAGCCAGACTTGACTGCTGTCATCAGATATTTCCCCTTATACTGATAGTGAGACGGCGACTTCTCTGACAAGATCATCTGAGGCGTTCCCTGAATATCTTGTGACTCATACGAAGCAAACGCATCACCTTCTTCTGGTATAGTCTGGAATGAGGCACCATTCTCAAGCCCTTCATAAAGAGACTCCCAGTTCTGGGGCGCCGTCGTATCCTTCTTAAACGGATTATAGTCAGGATTGTATTGGGGTTGAGGAGGAGCCACATGACTTTCCGGGTCGAAGATTGGGATTTCAGGACTGCCCTGCACATCGAAATCGATAGTCGGCACCTCACAGAATTTCCCCAGGGCATCGCGAACAGCAGCCGTCAGAATCTGCCAGATTGCCTGTTCGTTCTCAAACTTGATCTCAGTCTTAGTAGGATGGATATTCACATCGATATCTGCAGGCTCGACCTCAAAATAGAGGAAATACGGCACCTGCATACCTTCAGGAACCAAACGGTCATAAGCATTCTGAACAGCCTTATGGAAATAAGGATGCTTCATAAAACGCCCATTGACAAAGAAATAGTCATGCCCGCCTTTCTTCTTGGCTGATTCTGGTTTGCCCACAAAGCCCGTGATACGGCACATTGCCGTCTGCACGTCGACAGGCAGCAGGTCCTGACTATACTGTCTGCCAAACACATCGCTGATACGCTGACGCAGACTACCCGATTTCAGGTTCAGTATCTCTGTCCCGTTATGATGCAAGACAAAATGAATATCAGGATAAACCAGGACAATCCGTTCGAAAGCCACTAATATATTGCTCAACTCCGTCGCATTGGACTTGAGGAATTTTCGACGTGCAGGAACATTAAAGAACAGATTCTCCACTTTGAAATTGCTGCCCACCGGACAGGAAGCAGGCTCTTGTGCCGTTACCTTTGATCCCGCTATCAGCAGACGGGTACCAATCTCGTCATCCTCACGCCGTGTCAACAATTCCACCTGCGCTACAGCTGCAATAGAAGCTAATGCTTCACCACGAAAGCCCATGGTATGGAGCGCAAAGAGGTCGTCGGCCTGACTGATTTTTGAGGTTGCATGACGCTCAAAGGACAGACGGGCATCCGTTTCCGACATACCTTTTCCGTCGTCAATTACCTGTATAGACGTCCTGCCCGCATCGACCACTACTACGTGAATGGTCTTGGCACCAGCATCCACAGAATTTTCTACCAACTCCTTAATGACAGAGGCCGGACGCTGTATGACCTCACCAGCTGCTATCTGGTTAGCCACGCTATCAGGAAGAAGATGTATCAAATCACTCATTTGTCACAGGTCGCTTGGGACGCCAGTTAAAGATATCATACCGATTCAGGGGGCGCACATAGTCATACCACATAAATCCAGGAAGGCGTTTCCGTTCTTCAGGGATCTGATTCAGCGGATACATTGTTCCACTGGTCTTGGGCGTCCATACACTCTCCAACTTGCGATCCTTCAAGAACATACGCAACTCAGATGTTTCCTGATAATTATATATAATAGGTATGGTATCGCCTTCCTCGAAATAATAGCCTATCTGCACATTGTCCTTTGCCCTGGCCTCACGGATATTACCTCCGACGAAATAAGCGAACATATCTTTCGACGACACTTGATTATAACAGGACGTATCACTGCGCAACTGCTGTATAGAGAAGCAGTTGCTGATGATATGGGCATGATCGATCACGGAGTCTTTCATAAACACCTCAACGCGATCACCTACCAGCTGCTGATTATTGTTCCAGAGAATCGGATCGTTATATAATGTCAGACAGGAGTCCAGCGAGTTATACACCAGGGAGTCACACACAGCCTGAACATCTCTTCTGTAGGCCCTGACTTTATGGTAGGCATGGATTTTCCGATAGACGGAATCCGTCTCGATATTAAACGTGACAATCTCGAAAGTGTCGGCATGCATATAGAGTGAGTCACCCTGTGAGAAATCAATAGCCACCGCACTGTCGGTACACAATGCATAACCCGTATTCTCGTAATACTCGCCATAATTACCCGTCAGTTTGTTTCTGTTCAGCGAGTCGACATAGACCACATTTCTAAACGCCTGGCTGATACCTGTCTGACTATCATAATGGACACTGTCGCCCACCATCATCTTACCACCGTTGGAGAGGACTGAGCGGTTCATCAGAGTGGCTCGTTCATTCTTCGTGTCATAATAGCCTTGTTCTGAGTAGATATGGCTCTCTCCCGATGTCACATTTGAGGGACCGACGATATGGGCTATCGAGGTACGTGTGTCGTAATAGAGGGTATCGGTAGTCAGAAAGAATTTGGGACTGCGCATCTTCACGTCGTAGTTGAACACCGACATCTTGGTCTTTGTATTGTACTCACCCCAGTCGGATGTCAGCGTCGTATTGCCGTCAACCATCTTACCGCCTTCGAAGAAATAGGCATTGTCGTACATGCGGTCGAAATCCAGACTATCCGTATAAAGCGTCGTCTTCTTATGTTTCAGCACGACGTTATATCGTGCCCTTGCCATCTGTTCATTACCATCGTAATAGGCATACTCACTAACCAGAGACAGCGTATCACCCTGATACATCTTTACATTTCCGAAAGCCTCGAAGGAGTTGCTGCCCTCGTAGAAATAAGCACTGTCACAATACAAACGAGCACCCTGATGGGTGAAATGCACCTTACCGTTCAAGATGGTTGCATCGGGATTGACACGCTCGTCAAAATGCAAGAGGTCGGCATGCACCAGATAGACACGCGTGTCCTCCACCTTTCCTTTCCGTGCAGGACGCTTGCGCTGCTTCTGGGCATCAACCTGAGCCAGGCAGAAGGCCGCCAGCAATATGAGGAGTATGTATTTCGACTTGGACATCACCTACTTATTCCATCCTTCGTACTCGAAATTACAATCCTTATAGTCGTCATTCAGATGGGTATAGACACTCTTGATCTTATCGACAACCCACTGATGGATACGCTCATTCTGACGTTTCTGGAGAATCACATCTTTCAACACCTGGAAATCCTCGGTGATCGTTGCCTTATGGCCATTGATACGGTTCTTCAGTTTCGCAATCACACAAACCGTCTTTCCGCGCTGGTTAATCATCTGGAAGGCTTTGGAAATCTCACCCACCTGTAAAGTGTCAACGGCTTTTGCAATCTCAGGCGGCAGATCCTGCATGCGGAATCTCGAAGAGATGCGACCCGTCTGCATGTTCGTAGAGAGCAGTCCTTTACTGTTACGGGTATCCTTATCATCCGACAATAATGGGGCAGCCTGCTCGAAGGTATATTTCTCTGCACGGAGATCATCGGCTATCGAGTCTAATCGCACCAATGTCTTATCTATGGCATCCTGGGAGACGACAGGCTTACGAAGGATATGGCGGACATTGACTTTCTCACCGCGCTTCTCAATCAACTGAATGATATGGAAGCCGAACTCCGACTCCACAATCTTCGAGACTTTCTTAGGATCTGTCAGGTTGAAGGCTACCGTCGCAAAAGCAGGATCAAGGGTTCCGCGGCCCGTCAATCCAAGTTCACCACCACGACGTGCTGTTCCAGGATCCTCAGAATAAAGTCTGGCCAAGGTCTGGAAACTGGCCTCACCTTTGTTGACGCGCTCTGTATACTCGCGGAGCTCATTCTTCACACGGTTCAGTTCCTCCTGTTCCACTACGGGTGTCCGCTGGATTATCTGTACCTCCACCTCCGTAGGCACGAAGGGGATACTGTCCTGAGGCATATCCTTGAAATAACGGCGCACCTCAGCAGGAGTCACAGCGATGTCCTCAACGAGTTTCATCTTCATCTTCTGCACCATCTGGCGATCCTTCATCTCGTCACGCAGGTCATTACGGATCTGCGACAGGGGCTGGTGCTTATATTCCTCAAGACGCTCACGCGAACCGTCGACCATCTCCAGCCAGTAGTTAATCTGCTGTTCCACCTCCTGTGCCACATCCGCATCCGTCACCTCGATACTATCGATGATGGCCTGATGCTTGAACAGTTTCTGGACGGCGATCTGCTCTGGAATCGTACAGTCGGGATTCCCACTCCATTTCACACCTTCCATCGCAGCCTGCATACGCATCTGCTCAACGTCCGACTTCAGGATTGCCTCATCACCGACAACCCAGATCACCTCATCGATGACCGTTCCCATGGAAACAGAGTCAGAATCAGCCTGAGCAGTCATTTCGGGATAGGCGGGATGAGCAGGCATACTAGCTGAAGCCATTCCCAACAGAGGAATGGCAACAATCGCAAACGGTATGGTCTTCTTAAAGATATTCATCAATGCTGGTTTACAGTTTTCAATACTTCCTTATTAATCTTCACAGGATAACGGCGGCGCAGCGAAGCAATCCACTCCTTCTCCAGATAGTCCTGATAGTCGGCCACCACTTGGGAGCGCACATCCGTATAGTCTTCAGGGCGCTTCTTCAGTTTCTTGCCGTACACGGCCTCAATCGGATAGTTGGCATTAGCGGCATCCGTCTTCGTATTCCGGATCTTAAACACCATGCGGTCTATCGTTCCGTTGTCACCTGGCTTGAACAGACCTTTTTCCACACGGATGCGAACGATGGTGTCCGGATTGAAGGTGGTGCGCAACACTTCTGCCCACTGTTCAAAGGGCAGTCCCTTCAGACATTTCTTCACGGCCTTCACGTCGGCCTTGTCCTTTACGTGATAGGCGATGCCCTTATAATGGGGCTCCGACCACGAGTAGTTTTTCTTGTGGGTGTCAAACCATGCCTTCAGCCCTGCCTCGTCCTTTGCGGCACGTTCCCACACCTGACGGTTGCTGATCTCATAGAGCAACAAGCCGTCGTGGTATTCCTGAATCAGATATCTTGCTTCGGGGTCGACGGCTGCCAACGAATCCGCACGTTTGCTCATCAGCTGATCCTTTGTCAGCTTACCCTGCGAGTCGTCTACCAGCTGCCCTACTTTCTGATCGGCAATGGCGTTTCTGATACCCTGCTGCTCGAAGGAACGAACAATCATATCCTTCAGCTGCTCAAAGGGTTCCAACTGCTTGCGCTCTTTCATCAGGATGATATGATAGCCGTCGGGGGTCAGTACTGGCTGACTAAATTCTCCTGGCTGGAGTGCATAGGCTGCATCCTCAAACTCCGGATAGGTCTGGTTTGGCTGCATCCATCCGATAGTGCCGCCACGTGAAGCCGTGCGCGACATCTGCGACACCTTACCAGCCAGTTCCGCGAAGTCGGCACCAGCCTTCAGGGCACGCCACACAGAGTCTGCACACTGTCTCACCTTTTCCTGCTCCTGTGCTGTAGCCTTTGTCGACAGACGGAGGAAGATATGGGCAGGCAGGATCAGCCCACGAGGTCCGATAGCCTCTTTCGTGCGGTCATAAGCTTTCCGGGCTTCTGCCAGCACTTCGGCATCAGTTACCAAGGTGGGGCGCACCTGCTGGTCACGATACATGGCAAACTCCTGCTTGAAGGAGGACAAGGTATCCAACTTCTCGTCCATTGCTGCAGCCACTTTCAGTTTGTAATTGACAAACAAGTCTACATATTCATCTACCGACTTCTTGTCAATCACGCCGTCGCTATTGTTCTTATTGAATGAATACTCAAACTCAGAGCGGGGCACATCCACACCATTGACAGTCATCACCACGGGATCTTGTTGAGCCGAGGCGCTGACAGCCAGCAGTGCAAACGCGGAACACAGAATTGCCTTTCTCATTTAATCGTTGGGTCTTGAATAGTTCGGTGCCTCACTGGTAATAGTGATGTCGTGCGGATGGCTTTCGTTCACACCGGCATTGGTAATACGGGTAAACTTCGCATCGTGCAGCTTCTCGATTGTGGCAGCACCACAATAGCCCATACCCGAGCGCAGGCCACCTACCATCTGATAGATCACCTCCTGAACTGTTCCCTTATAAGGCACACGTCCGGCAATACCCTCCGGCACGAGTTTCTTCACCTCCTTGGTGTCACCCTGGAAGTAGCGGTCCTTCGAACCGTGCTTCTGCTCCATGGCTTCCAGAGAGCCCATACCACGATAGCTCTTGAACTTACGGCCATTGTAGATAATCGTGTCACCAGGACTCTCTTCAGTACCTGCCACCAGTGAGCCGATCATCACGCAACTGCCACCAGCAGCCAGCGCCTTCACGATATCTCCCGAATAGCGCAGACCACCATCAGCAATCAGAGGCACGTTAGTCCCCTTCAGGGCACTGTATACATCGTAGACGGCACTCAGCTGAGGAACACCCACTCCGGCAACGACACGCGTCGTACAGATACTGCCCGGGCCGATACCCACCTTCACAGAGTCTGCACCGTTCTCCACGAGCATCTTGGCAGCCTCGCCGGTGGCCACGTTACCTACAACGATATCGATACCAGGGAACGACACCTTGGCCTCTCTCAGTTTTTCGATCACCGACTTGGAATGGCCGTGAGCCGTATCAATCACGATGGCATCGGCACCGGCATCCACCAGAGCCTGCATACGGTCGAGGGTATCAATGGTCACACCGACACCAGCAGCCACGCGCAGACGACCTTTCTCGTCTTTACAAGCCATGGGCTTATCCTTGGCCTTAGTGATGTCTTTATAGGTAATCAGACCTATCAGACGATTATCCTTATCCACCACAGGCAGTTTCTCGATCTTGTTCTCCTGCAGAATCTGGGCTGCGGCTGTCAGGTCTGTCTGCTGATGTGTAGTCACCAGATGATCCTTCGACATGATTTCCTCCACAGGACGATCCAGACGGCGCTCGAAACGCAGGTCACGGTTCGTTACGATACCCTTGAGATGCTTCTCGTCGTCCACCACGGGAATACCGCCGATATGATACTCTGCCATGATCTCGAGTGCCTGAGCCACCGTTGCACCCATTGGGATGGTGATAGGGTCATAGATCATACCGTTCTCTGCACGCTTGACGATTGCCACCTGACGGGCCTGATCCTCAATCGACATATTCTTGTGAATCACGCCGATACCGCCTTCACGGGCAATGGCAATAGCCATCTGACTCTCCGTCACGGTATCCATAGCTGCCGTCACAAAGGGGATATTCAGCTCGATGTTACGCGAAAAACGCGTTTTCAACTCAACAGTCTTGGGCAAAACTTCAGAATAAGCCGGAATTAAGAGGACGTCATCAAACGTAAGGCCGTCCATTACGATTTTGTCTGCAATAAATGAAGCCATAAATAAAACCTTTCTTTAAAATATTGCGTGCAAAGGTACAAAAAAAGATTGAAGATTGAACATTGAAGATTGAAGATTTTAGTAGACTTGTTATTTTTTAACGTTAAATCCCCAATTTTCAATGTTCAATCATCAATTCTCAACGCCCAATGAACAATGGTCAATGTTCAATGGTCAATGATCAATGATCATCTAGTTTGCCATTTCCGAAATGAACTTGATGCGGACCAGGCGGATTTCTTCCTCCGAGTACTCATCACCCAGTTCATCCTGGGCCACACTGAGCTTGTCCGTATCCGATTCCGTGAAATAGTCATAGATATCATCGACATGATCCTCGTCCATCACATCTTCCAGGAAATAGTCGATATTCAGTTTCGTGCCACTATAGACGATGGCTTCCACCTCGTCGAGCAGTTCGTCGAAGTCAATGCCCTGAGCCGTTGCGATGTCGTCAAGAGCCACCTGACGGTCGATGCTCTGGATGATCTTCACCTTCAGCATCGATTTCTTGGCCACCGTGCGCACACGCATATCCACCTGCCGCTCGATACCATTCTCCTCACAATATTTCTTGATGAGATTCACGAACTCCTTGGCATAAGGCTGTTTCACCTTACCCTCACCCACGCCCTGGATATTCTTCAACTCCTCGAGCGTCACGGGATAATCGGTAGCCATCTGTTCCAGCGACACATCCTGGAAAATCACGTAAGGCGGACGTTCCATGCGTTTTGACACTTTCTTACGCAGATCCTTCAGCATGGCACTCAGCGTCGGATCCAGAGCACTGATACCACCCTCTGGCTCCACCACATCTTCCTCTGAGAACTCCGCGTCCTTCACGATCATAAACGAGTGGGGCGACTTGATGAATTTCTTGCCTGCCGAAGTCACCTTCAACAAACCGTAGTTCTCCACCTCCTTCTTCAGGTAACCAGCTATCAGGGCCTGGCGAATCACGGGATTCCATATCTTCTCATCCTCGTCGGCACCTGCCCCGAAGCTCTCCAGTTCATCATGATGGTGAGCCAGGATCTCGTCCGTCTCCTTACCGATGATGAAGTCGATCACATAGTCGGCACGGAAATTCTCCTTGATGGCCAGAATGGCTGTCAGAGCCGTTACCAACTGATCCTTGGCCTCTATCTCAGCCTTCGGATGCAGACAGTTGTCGCAGTTGCCGCAGTTATCCTTCGGATAGACTTCTCCGAAGTAATGGAGAAGCATCTTACGGCGACAGACGGAGGTTTCCGCATAGGCAGCAGTCTCTACGAGCAGCTGTCTGCCAATATCTTGTTCGGCTACGGGCTTTCCCTCCATAAATTTATCCAGCTTCTGAAGATCCTTATTCGAATAGAAGGCGATACAGAGACCCTCGCCGCCGTCACGCCCGGCTCTTCCCGTCTCCTGGTAATAGCCTTCCAGCGACTTCGGGATGTCGTAGTGTATCACGAAGCGCACGTCGGGCTTATCGATACCCATACCGAAGGCGATGGTGGCCACGATGACGTCGATGTCTTCCATCAGGAAGGCATCCTGCGTCTGTGTACGGGTGGCAGAGTCGAGTCCTGCATGGTAGGCCGAAGCCTTGATGTCGTTGGCTCTCAGGATGGCTGCCAGCTCCTCCACCTTCTTGCGCGACAGGCAATAGATGATGCCGCTCTTACCGGGATGCTGCTTGATAAACTTGATGATGTCCTTATCCACATCCTTGGTCTTCGGCCTCACCTCGTAATAAAGGTTCGGACGATTAAACGAACTCTTGAACTCCGTAGCATCGAGGATACCCAGGTTCTTCTTGATGTCGCTGCGCACCTTGTCCGTTGCCGTCGCCGTCAGCGCAATAATGGGTGCCTTGCCTATCTCGTTGACAATCGGACGGATACGGCGGTATTCAGGGCGGAAGTCATGGCCCCATTCAGAAATACAATGCGCCTCATCGATGGCATAGAACGAGATCTTCACCGACTTCAGGAACTCCACATTGTCCTCCTTCGTCAACGACTCGGGGGCAACATACAGCAGTTTGGTGCGTCCTGCCAGGATGTCTGCCTTCACCTGATCTATCGCGGCTTTGTTCAGCGATGAATTCAGATAGTGGGCCGTTCCTTCCTGTTCACTGAGGTTTGAGATCACGTCCACCTGGTTTTTCATCAGCGCTATCAGGGGCGAGATAACAATAGCCGTACCTTCCATCAGCAGCGAAGGCAACTGATAGCACAGTGACTTTCCACCACCCGTCGGCATCAGCACGAAAGTGTCCTTGCCGTCGAGCACGTTTTGGATGATCTTTTCCTGATCGCCTTTGAACTTGTCGAATCCAAAGTATTTCTTCAGGGCGTCTGTGAGATTTCTTTTTTCACTCATATCTTTTAGTTATTAGGCTTCTGCTTGTTTCAGATGCGATTTCGCAAACTGCTCGTTGACGTACTTTTCCGTCACATCAAATTTCTTAACCTTTCTTGATGGCAGGTCAAACATCGCATCCATCATGATATTCTCCACTATCGACCGCAGGCCACGGGCACCGAGCTTATACTCTACGGCCTTGTCTACGATCGCTTCCAGTGCTTCTTCCTTGAACGTCAGATCCACGCCGTCCATCTTGAAAAGCTTCTGATACTGACGAACAATCGAGTTCTTAGGTTCCGTCAGAATCCTCTTCAGGGCATCCCTGTCAAGCGGATTCAGATAAGTCAGCACAGGCAGACGTCCGATGATCTCGGGTATCAGTCCGAAGGATTTCAGATCCTGCGGCTGCACGTACTGCATCAGGTCTTTCTTATCAATTTTCCTGACGTTCTGCACGGAATTATAACCTATCACATGCGTATTCAGGCGCTGGGCAATCTTCCGCTCAATGCCATCGAAGGCACCACCGCAGACAAACAGGATATTGCGCGTATCCACGTGGATATAGTCCTGATCCGGGTGCTTGCGTCCACCCTTCGGCGGCACGTTCACAATGGTACCCTCCAGCAGTTTCAGCAGTCCTTGCTGCACACCCTCGCCGCTCACGTCGCGGGTAATCGACGGGTTATCCGACTTCCGGGCTATCTTGTCGATCTCATCGATGAACACGATACCGTGCTGCGTGGCATCTACATCATAATCAGCCACCTGCAACAGTCGCGTCAGGATGCTCTCCACATCCTCGCCCACATAACCAGCCTCGGTAAACACGGTGGCATCGACAATTGTGAAGGGCACATCCAGCAGCTTGGCGATGGTGCGGGCCAGCAGGGTCTTACCCGTACCCGTCGAACCCACCATGATGATGTTGCTCTTCTCAATCTCCACGCCGTCTTCGTCATCCGGCTGCTGCAGACGCTTATAGTGGTTATACACTGCCACGGAGAGATAGCGCTTCGCCTCGTCCTGCCCGATGACGTACTCGTCGAGATATTCCTTGATCTCATGGGGCTTGGGCACCTTCTTGGTCTGGAACTTCCCGCCAGCCTTCGGCTTCTTGTCGTCTTTCAGGTTCTCCTGGACGATCCGATATGCCTGCTGCGCACATTCCTCACAGATATAGGCATTGATGCCTGTGATCAGCAGACGCACCTCACTCTCCGTTCTTCCACAGAAACTACATGCTTTCTTCATCCAGTTACTTCTTTTTGACGAGCACCTCGTCGATCATACCATAAGCCTTTGCCTCCTCTGCCGTCATCCAGTAATTACGGTCCGAATCAGCATACACCTTGTCATAAGGGGTATGAGAGTGCTCCGAGATGATGGTATACAACTCTTTCTTGAACTTCAGGATCTCCTTTGCCTCAATCTCGATATCCGAAGCCTGACCCTGCACCCCGCCGAGCGGCTGGTGGATCATCACGCGGCTATGGGGCAGCGCCGAGCGCTTGCCTTCCGTACCTGCCACGAGCAGCACGGCACCCATCGAGGCTGCCATACCCGTACAGATCGTTGCCACGTCGCTCGAGATGAACTGCATCGTGTCGTAGATGCCAAGTCCGGCAGTCACGCTACCGCCAGGTGAGTTGATATAGATGCTGATATCCTTGCCAGAGTCCACGGAGTCCAGATAGAGCAACTGAGCCTGCAGCGTGTTGGCCGTATAGTCGTCGATCTGCGTACCGAGGAAGATGATGCGGTCCATCATCAGGCGTGAGAACACGTCCATCTGCGTCACGTTCAACTGACGCTCCTCGAGGATATATGGATTCAAATACTGTGCCTGAGCCTTCATCACATCGTCGAGCGTCAGACCGTCCATTCCCAAATGCTGTGTAGCATATTTTCTAAAATCATTCTTCATAATCATCTGTTTCTTTATTCGTTTTTGAGCAAGAAAAAAGGTTATCGACCTTTTGTAATCTTGTGATTGGGACACAAAGATAATCAAAAAAGTCGATAACCCCTAATCCTAGTGGTTATTTTTTCCTAAAAATGCTTATTTTTCTTGCATAAGTTTATTAAAGTCCTCCAAAGTGACCTCTTTTTGGTTCAGATTAACCACATTTTTGAGTGCTTCGGTGAGTTTTGTCTCGACAGCGCGATCCACAAAATTGTCGACATTCTCACGCTTCTTCAACTGCTCGGCAGCATAGTTCTCCAGCACGTCGTCGGGCACGTTGCTCATACCATACTGTGCAAACTGTGCGCGGATGGCCTCCTTGGCCACAGCCTTCAGGTCGGCTTCCTCCACCTTGATGTTGTTGGCAGCCACCAGCTGCTGCTTGATCAGGTGCCACTTCAGTTCCTTGATGCTACCCTCGAAGTTCTTCTCCACAAAGTCAGCACCCTTATCCTTATTGTTCTGCATCATCACGCGCTTCAGCAGAGCCTCGGGGAATGTGAGCTCACCCACCTTGTTCTCGGCATACTGGCGCAGGTCGAGCATGAACTTATAGTCGCTGTTCTGCTGCAGCTGCGGAGCGATGGTCTCGGCGATCTTCTCGCGGAAAGCCTTCTCGTCTGTCACCGTACCCTCACCGAATACACGGTCGAAGAGCTTCTGGTCTACATCAGCGGGCTGGAAATGACGGATCTCGGTGATCTGGTAGCTGAAGTCAGCTGTCAGGTCCTTCACGTCGTCCTTCTGCACCTTCAGCAGGGCAGCCACCTCGGCATCATTGTCGGGATAGGCCTTCTTCGGGTTGAAGGTGATGATATCACCAGCCTTGCAGCCGTCGAAGAGTTTCTTCTGATCCTCGTCCTTGATGTAGGCGGGCATCACCATCGCACCCTCGGCTGCGATACCGCCTTCTTTGGTGTTGCCGTCGGCGTCGAGCTCACGCATGTCACCGGTAATGGTGTCGTTGCCGCTGAAGGTCTCAGCCTTCACGAACTCACCCGCCTGCGATGCGTACATCTGCACCTGGTCGTCGATCAGTTTGTCCTCCACCTTTATCTGGTAGTAGTCGATCTTGTCCTTGTTTGTCAGCTCAACCTTGAATTCAGGAGCCACGGCGATGTCGAACACGAATGTCAGGTCGCCCTCCTTCTCAAAGTCCTGAGGCACCTGCTTCTCACTGGGCAGAGGCTCACCCAGCATCTCGATCTTGTTCTCCTGGATGTAGCCATACAGTTTCTCACCCATGAGCTTATTGATCTCTTCCACCTTCACGGCAGTGCCATACTGCTTCTTGATCATGCCCATGGGCACCATTCCGGGACGGAAACCTGGCACCTGAGCCTTCTTACGATAATTCTTCAGTGTCTTCTCTACCTGTTCCTGATAGTCTGCAGGCTCAATGGTCATCGTCAGCTGGCCATTGATCTTATCAGGGCAATCAAATGTAATTTTCATCTTTCTTTATACCTTATTAAATATATACTAGCAAATTTTGGGGTGCAAAAATACGCATAAAAACTGAAAGAGCCTAGGAATTTTCAATAATTAACATTCTCAGGGTTATTCCTCCTCGGCCTCCTTCATGCGATCCTGCTCCAGTTTCTGGAAGTCTTTCTGGCGCAGCACGAACGAGTCCGTCAGGTAGTTCTTACGCACAATCTGGTTGGCAGCCAGCTCCTCAGGCGTACCATGGAAGAGGATACGACCCTCGAAGAGCAGATAGGCACGGTCGGTAATACAGAGCGTGTCCTCCACGTTGTGGTCGGTGATGAGGATGCCGATATTGCGGTCTTTCAGTTTCCACACGATAAACTGGATATCCTCCACGGCGATGGGGTCTACACCCGCAAACGGCTCGTCGAGCATGATAAACTTCGGCTCAATGGCCAGACAGCGCGCAATCTCCGTTCTGCGGCGCTCGCCGCCCGACAACTGGTCACCCTTGTTCCTGCGCACCTTCTCGAGTCGGAACTCGGCAATCAGGCTCTCCAGCTTCTCCACCTGATACTCGCGCGGCTTGCCCGTCATCTCCAGCACCGAGAGGATGTTGTCTTCCACACTCATCTTGCGGAACACGCTCGCCTCCTGCGCCAGATAGCCGATACCCGCCCGCGCACGCTTGTAGACAGGATAGGCCGTCACCTCCTCGTTGCCCAGGTAGATATGACCGCCGTTGGGCACCACCAGACCCGTCGTCATATAGAACGACGTTGTCTTTCCAGCACCGTTAGGCCCCAGTAGTCCCACGATCTCTCCCTGCTTCACGTCGAAGCTGACATCGTTGACCACCGTTCGCTTGCCATAGCGCTTCACCAGGCCCTCTGTACGGAGCACCAGCCGTTCCTGCGGCTGCTGTATCACTTGCTGTTCATCCATAATCGCGTGCAAAGGTAGTTATTTTTTGGCACGGATGACACGGATTACACCGATTTTTTTAGAAATTTATTATTAATCTGTGTTAATCTGAGTAATCCGTGCCCATTTTTTCGTACTTTTGCAGCGAAAATCAAGACGAGAGCATGCAGATAACGAAATGGCTGACCACCTTCGGTCGCTACATCATGCTGATGGGGCGCACGTTTTCGCGTCCCGAGCGCATGCGTATGTTCCTGAAGCAGTACGTCAAGGAGATGGCGCAGCTGGGTGTCGACTCCATCGGCATCGTGCTGCTCATATCGTTCTTCATCGGAGCCGTCATCTGCATCCAGATGAAGCTCAACATCCAGAGCCCCTGGATGCCGCGCTGGGTCAGCGGCTACACCACGCGTGAGATCATGCTGCTCGAGTTCTCCAGCTCCATCATGTGCCTCATCCTCGCCGGAAAGGTAGGCTCCAACATCGCCTCCGAGATCGGCACGATGCGCGTCACCCAGCAGATCGACGCCCTCGAGATCATGGGCGTCAACTCCGCCTGCTACCTGATTCTGCCGAAGATCATGGGGCTCATCACCATCATGCCCTTCCTCGTCATCTTCTCCTCAGCCATGGGCATCGTCGGAGCCTATGCCACCGCCTATATAGGACATATCATGCCACCCGACGACCTCACCATAGGTCTGCAGCACAGTTTCAATTCCTGGTTCGTGTGGATGTCGATCATCAAGAGTCTTTTCTTCGCCTTCATCATCTCCAGCGTGCCCGCCTTCTTCGGCTATACCGTCGAGGGTGGCAGCGTCAATGTAGGCAAGGCCAGCACCGATGCCGTCGTCTCCTCCAGTGCCCTGATCCTTTTCAGCGATGTCTTCCTAACCCAGCTCCTGTCATGATTGAAATCAAGAACCTCTATAAAAGTTTCGACGGCAAGGAAGTGCTGAAAGACATCAACACCACCTTCCTCGACGGCAAGACCAATCTCATCATCGGCCAGAGCGGCTCGGGCAAGACCGTGCTCATGAAGAACCTCGTAGGGCTGCTCGAACCCACCAGCGGACAAGTGCTCTACGACGGCCGCGACTTCGTCAGCATGTCGAAACGCGAAAAAGTGCTCATGCGCCGCGAAATGGGCATGATCTTCCAGAGCGCAGCCCTCTTCGACTCGATGACTGTCCTCGAGAACGTCATGTTCCCCCTCGACATGTTCTCCACGATGAACCTCCGCGAGCGCATACACCGCGCCCAGGAGTGCCTCGACCGTGTCAATCTGAAGGGAGCCGACGAGAAGTACCCGGGCGAGATTTCCGGCGGTATGCAGAAGCGCGTAGCCATTGCCCGCGCCATCGCCCTCAACCCCAAATACCTGTTCTGCGACGAGCCCAACTCTGGTCTCGATCCCAAGACCTCCCTCGTCATCGACGAACTGCTGCAGAGCATCACCCGCGAGTTCAACATGACCACCATCATCAACACCCACGACATGAACTCCGTCATGGGCATCGGTGAGAACATCATCTTCATCTACGAAGGCCATAAAGAATGGCAAGGCGAGAGTAGTCAGATTATGGGATCCGACAACACCCGCCTCACCGATTTCATCTTCGCCAGCGACCTCCTGAAGAACATGCGCCAGATGGTTATTTCCCACGGCCTCCATGTCTAGCCGCCATAACCTCCCCGAACTGGGGTCGCAAGTGAATGCTAAGTCTGCAAAAACATCACCTTGAACTTCGTTCGAGCTTGCTAAGGCTCGGTAGATTGATCAAGATCATCTACCCTCGCAAA
>OCTX011766310.1_pt1 | contig 31166 bp, 18 predicted proteins | sample 1539691 | NCBI WGS metagenome assembly OCTX01 (sample SAMN02144231, study PRJEB22623) | gut metagenome | biome: sheep rumen | host: Ovis aries | place: New Zealand
GATACTCTGGTTTCTCGTTTATGCCGCGAATAGGCATGAGATAGCAACCGCCTAATCCCACGTCTTTCATGGCTTGCAAATCAGCTTTGATGCCTTCCTTTGAGACGGCACCATACATCCAATACCAGAAAGTCCAAGGTTTGTTGAGTGATTCTTGTTTAGTGTTTAGTGTTGAGTGTTGAGTGTTTGGCGTTTGTGCATGAAGACAACCAAAGCTAAACAATAAGCAAATGCTCACTAAACGCAGAACACTAACCGCTAAACTCTCAACATTAATCATAGCAATTATTCACTAAACACTAAACACTAAACATTCAACACTAAACATTCAACACTCATCAAAAATCATTCAAACCAAAGTAAAGCTGAGATAGTTCTTAAACCTTTTGCCCAATAGGGTTGTGCAGAGGGACCATTAAGGTCGGTGGTATTTACCTTGTTACGTACGGCAGGTATTACATCCAACAGAGAGATACCCGTTTGAGGCAGGTCGTAGAGTATATGGTCACGTCCATCTCGTGGTTGGTAAACGCCAACGAATATGGAGCTGCTTGTTCTGGGTAGTGTGGGTTTAATACCAATCTTTCCCTCTGTGGTTTCAATCTGCATCCATTTCACATTGGCAAAGTAACCTTTAAATTCTGGATATTCAAACGTTTCACCAGGAACGGGGTCGTTATAGTCGGTTTGCCAGAAACCATACTGCGGACCTTCCATGCGGTTTTGCCACACGCGATAGGGACCTCTTCCTACCCATTGCTTCGACTTTATCTTATCTTCGGGATAGTCGAAAGCTATGCCCATCAAGTCAACAACACCATTGAATTGGCTATATGCAGTCATTAAAACAGAACCGTCTTCTTGGAATGTCCATGAAGTGGAAAACAAACTACCATGCTGATACCTTGCCGTCAATTTTCCGTTTTCAAATATGAACTCTTTGAAACGTCCTTGGTCAGCATATTCGGTGTATTGTGTTTTCTTTTGGAAAGCCTCTTTATCATCGTGATTGTAAAATCCATCTTGAGAACGGTCACTTCTCTTGGCGGCAATGAAACGAGGACCATTACCGAAGGATAGAGTTCTACCATTTACTTTCACACTTTCTAATCGACCGTCTTTCTTAGAGAATGAATAGACATGTTGCCCGTTCGTGACGATGAATAGGTTATCCGTTTCAGTTGAGGAGGGAGTAGAAGCTTGGTGATATAGAGGTTGGGCGTTTTTCACTCTTTTACTCCAAGTGAAGATTTCTTCTCCGTGTGGGTTTGTTGCTGTTATTCGCAATACATCTCCTTCGCCTTTAGGTTTGTTAATCCAATTGCTTTCTCTTGGCTTGATGTCGGGTGAAGGTATAGTACCTTGGCTAACGATGCTTTCCTTCGATTCACCCATTGAGGGCATGTTGAGATATTGATAGGTGAAATGGCAGTCTTTGAGGTTGGTGAAATCAAAGCAATTCTTGACTTCAATCACATTATCTCCCAAACCAATTTGAATAGGACTCCATACTTCCTTAATCGTATAGTAACTTCCTTCTTTCTCCCCATGAGGTCCAATAATACCATCTGCACCAAAGTTACCTACACAATCGAGAATCCCGTTTTGGTCGGTTCGTACTACGGCTTGATCCATCAAGTCCCAAAGAAATCCTCCCGCACAACGGGGATTCGACATCATCAAATCCCAATAGTCTTTCAATCCTGCCCCATGTCCACCGTCATAAAGTCCATGCAAGAATTCCGTAGGCATGAAGATTTCCTTCTGTCGCATATATTCTGCCGTCTCTCCCCACGAACGATAGTGCTTGGTTTCAAATCCGTTTCTATTTGCCCACGGATAGAGTACCACGCGTTTCTGTGGGTCGAATTTCGTGAAGAATGGTTCTAATTCATAATTGAATCCTCCTTCGTTGCCGTTGCTCCAGAAGATAATGGATGGGTGGTTCACATCGCGCGTCACCATTTCCTCGACCAACTGACTACCCACGATGGTCTCATGTGCCCAATGCCAACCAGGTAATTCACATTCCACGTATAATCCCAAGGAGTCGCAAGCATCCAAAAACTCTGGGTCTGCTGGATAATGACTCAATCGCACGGCATTCATGTTCATGCTCTTGATAAGCTTTACGTCTTCGATGTTCTTAGCTTTCGATAACGTACGACCGCTTTCAGGACGGAAAGAATGACGGTTTACGCCCTTGAATATCACCTTTTTTCCGTTAATGAATACGCCATCACCATTACCGCCCTCATAGCTGTGTCGGTATTCGATGGTGCGAAAACCGAACTTTTGCTGCTCTACATGCAACGTCTTTCCTTGTGGGTCTTTTAAGGTGAATGTGGCTGTATAGAGGTTGGGCTGTTCTGCATTCCATAGCTTGGGATTCTTCACGTTGAAATCCACCTTGGCATGGTCGCTGGAGATAGGGAAGGGTTGGCTCATGGCTACTTTCTTTCCTTGCGTGTCGATGATATCGACACAAACTGAACATCCTGGCTTGGCGCGATTGAGGAATACGTCTGCCATGAATCGCCCGTTCATTTGGGCATCGATGGCTACTCGTTGGATATTCTCAATGGGTTTGGAGATGATGTATACGGGGCGCCAGATACCACCGAAATTCCAATAGTCGGCACGGCGTTCAGCTATGTTCACTTGCGAATTGGCACTTTCTTTTGCCACTTCCACCTCCAGTCTATTCTTCTTTGTTCCCGTAAAGATACGGTCAGAAACGTCGATGGTGTATCTCGTATATCCGCCCTGATGCAATCCATTGCCCGCTTTCCTGCCGTTGATGGTAGCCTTGAGGTCGGTAAAGGCGGCTTCAAAGACGAGGAAGATTTGCCTTCCTGCCCATTCCTTGGGTAATGTAAACTCGTATTTATATAATCCCTTCTCGTCGGCTATTCCCTCGGGATTTGCCTTGCCATAGAAACGCATACCATATTGGTAAGTGCCGAAGCCTTGCAACTCCCAACAAGAGGGTACGCCTATCTTTGTCCATTTCCCAGAATTGCGCCCATCGGTGCAAAAGAAGTCCCATTCTACCATGTCGTCGCATCCCGTTCCACTCAAATATTGCCTATGCGTTTGCGTATCAACAACCTGTGCGTGTGCTCCAAGCCAACAAGCGAGGGTAAGGGCGATAGATAATACTTCCTTTTTCATGATATACGTTTTGATATGTAAATAGAGGCGAGCTGTTTTTACCTCTCACCGCTTTTCCTTGATTCTTTATGATATAGACTCCTTTTTTCTTTTATTGTAATCATTCATTTCGTGAAAAGTGAATGAAGTAGTTATCTTTTTAGATAATATGTTCATACTTGCTCCGTGCTAAAAAAATGAAGAATGAAGAATTGGCAATTCAAAATTCTTCATTCTTCATTTCCCATTTCCCTACGGCGAAGGAAAACCACCGATGATTAGAAGCAAATTCTTTCAGTCATCATAATGTAGCCAACGCGACGTTTCACACCTTTCTGTCCTGCATAATCCTCATCGAGGAAGTTGTGCAATGGCATGGAGAATTGAAGAGTCATAAGGTGATTGTCCTTGTCCTTGAAAAGCGTTGCGGCGATGTCAAAGCCAAAACCGCCCTTCAACCTCTTCTTGTTCGTGTCTGCAAAAGTTCCGCCAGAACCAGTTACTACATCGTAAAATGCGCCAATTTCCACACGGTTTTTCTCAGAACCGAATACGATTCCTGCACGTGGCTGGAAATAGAATCCGCGTAAATTCTGGTCAATTTCCTTGAATACGATTTCTTGGCTCTTGAAGAATGCACCAGCATAGCAACCTATTGCAGCAGGTTTGTACGATGCGTCAAGACCAATGGCATAATCGCCAATGTGCTTGAAAGGATTACTAAAAGCATGATGGTAAGGACCATAGATGTTGGGCATGACTACGCCGTCAAATCCTTTCTTCTGCAAACCGACGGGGAAAACGAGGTCCGTACTTGGGATGATGCGGTCTACCCATTTCTTGCCCTCAGAATCATCGTCATCAAAGGCAAAAGACATGAGCAATTCCTTTGCTACACTTTCCAAACTACTGGTAAAATAGTTGGTTGTCCAAGCTCGTGTATTCAATGTCCATTTACTGTCTTCTTGTGCAGCAACATTGGCTGTTGACAAGATTGTCACGATGGTGAGTAATAAAAGTTTCTTCATCTTTTTATTTGTTTAAATGATTGATTGATAATTGCTTCGAATTGTTGTTGATTTGTTAGAACAAAAAATCTATTAATGAACATTATGTTTCCTTAACGAATGCAAAAATACATGTTTTATTCGTTTTGTGCAAAAATTATGTCACTTTTTTTCAGTTTCTCCCCTTTCCTCTATTAAGTTGTCTGATTATTTTAGTAATCTTCCCAAAAAGCAACGACGCAAATCATGAAATAACTCATATAAAGACCGAAAAGATACATGAAGGGGACAGGGGGACAAGGGGACAGCATTTTTTTGGCTATACCCACCCTTCTACAGTCTCACTTTGTGTTATTCATTCATATATGAGAAACAGTTTTTATCTCTTCTTATATTCTTTATTTCAATGAGCAATGATGGTTAATATATTCTCCTTATACAATAAAAAGGGGGAGGGGAGACAAAAAAAAGCTTGTCCCCTTGTCCCCCTGTCCCCTTCATGAGAAGAAAGTTTTCACTTTCATACTTCTCTTCTAAACAAATGATAGCTTTAGACAATGTAAACAATAGCTTTAGATGCTATAAACCATAGCTCTGTATGTTATAAACAATAGGTATGTTTGTTATAAACCGTTGAGATGTAGGATTGAAATGAATGATTTGTAGGTTCATTATTACAAAGACGGTGAGTCTATATGAAAAATATTCACATTTGCTTTCCTGCTTTATATATTTATTTGTATTTTTGTGGCATAATTGTTTAACTAATTATATTTGCAAAAATCATGAAGAAAATCAGTTTGTTAGTTGCGTTCCTTTGGTTGGGAATCATGGGCGCAAGTGCACAACCAAAAGACAATTGTGACGTGAATGGTGATGGAGTGGTGAATATCTTGGATGTAATTTACGTGGTGGATCATGTTCTTGGAAATCATGAGCCTCAGGCGGTTGATCTCGGTTTGCCTTCTATGACGAAGTGGGCTTCATTCAACGTGGGTGCCAGCAAGCCCGAAGAATATGGCGATTTTTACGCTTGGGGTGAAATGGAGGTGAAAGAGGAATATAACCAAAGTACCTACAAGTATTACCAAAATGGTTCGTATGTGAACATCGGCTCTGACATCTGCAACACGGATTACGACATGGCTCACGTGAAGTGGGGCGGCAAATGGCGTATGCCCACCATGTATGATGTATGGGAGTTGATTAGCGAATGCACTACTGAATGGACGACGCTCAATGGTGTAAAAGGTATGAAGTTCACCAGTAAACATAACGGCAACAGCATCTTTCTTCCATGTTCGGGCGAAATCATGAATATTTACAACAGCGCCAAAGGGGTCGATGGTTACATTTGGACGTCAACGGCATATAATCGTGACGGTTACGCCTACAGCCTCTACTTCGGCTCGACCTCAGCAAACCCAAAGATTGTTACCTGTGAACCAAACTACAGTCACGTGGGAATTCCCATTCGCCCCGTGATGAAAGAGTGGTGAAAGAAAGTTAGAGAGTTAGAAGCAAGAGATTAGTTTTTAGTGGTGAGGTTTTTTAGTGGTGAGAAGTGAGAGGTGAGAGATGTGTCCTCCAGTTTCAAGGCAAATCTAATGCTTCTTGCTTCTACCTCTGATTCCTAATGGCTCAATAGATTATTCAAAAGGAAGAATATACAAACTCTTTATTTGCATTAGATAGAAGTCGTAGACAGCAGATGATAGTAGCCAACCATGCAATTCTCCCCATGAGGAACTACAAAATGGCTGTTTACATAAAGATTATAGCCGTCAATCAGGTTGGAAATCATTGCTTTATATGCTACAATCCATTGATTTATGCGCTACAGACGAATGGTTTATGGATAACAAAGCTATGGTTTATGCATTCAGTTGACAGTTTTCTGTAAATCATGAATTTTGTTGTTTTCTCGAAGACCTCCCGTCTTTTTAGTTAAACATCTCATTGTCAATATGTTGAATATTTCAAGACCTCACCTAAGACCTCCCGTAAGACCTCCCATAGACCTCCCGTAAGACCTCATGTTGGTGCTTGGGTAAGTTCACAAAAGTTGTTCAATGAAACAATACTCTGATGCGCTTGAAATGGGCGAGAGGAAAGAGAATCAATCGAGAATCAATCGAGAATCAGGTCGATAAGGCGGGAGGTGTTAGGTGAGGTCTATGGGAGGTCTTACGGGAGGTCTAACATGAGGTCTTTTAAGTTTTTCTGTTTTACAATTCATTAATACTTAGGAACTTATGAAAAAACAACGGGAGGTCTTGGCGAAATTAAGAAAAAGGATATTTTTGAAGATTGGAAAAACACAAACACCCTATGTGATTTCGCTTGAGCCCGTTTTTTTCTGCTATAAGGTTGGTTGAAAAGGAACATGAAAAAAACGTAAGGGTGGTAAATAGCCACCTCCTGCATCTTAAATTTGGAAGTTTAAAATATTAATCGTATATTTGCGGCATGAAAACAATATTTGACTATAATCCGACAAAAGAGGAATTAGAACAAATAGGAAGGGACATTCCGAAAGATAGATATGAAAGTATCATAGGTGATAATACTAGATACCGTGATCTAGCCGCTCTTTTTCATATTCGTGGAAAGAAATGGAAAATGAGATGGTATATCAATAAAGTTAAGGATGTTGATATGAGAAACTCTTTTTTCAGAACTATATATCATCCATGAATTCGCTGATATTTCCAGTTTTCTATCCAATTCTCTATATTTATTTTTCTGCCCTTTTAACCCCCTTTCCTTTAAGGAATAATATTAAAAGCAGGGGATGGTAAATAGCAACCTCTTTCAACATTTATTTTGTAGTTTCAATTGTTATTTGTATATTTGCTGCATGGAAACAAGTACAGATATACTTCGGAAGTTGAAGGGTATATGTAAATTAAATCGATGGGATACTATAGAGATTGTTTCTACTCTTAATGGTAGAGCAGTTTATGAATTACGTGATTCAAGTATACCTGAAGGTGCTAAAACTGGTCGTCCACATTTGTATTCAACAACTGCGGATGGAATGGTGTTTGAATTGGATTCAGATAAAGTCCACGCTATTATAGTATCATACAATGGACTCCGTGAGAGTGTCCAATGATTTTGTTTTCACAAAAAGACGATTAACTCTCATCAATTCCAGTTTAGACCTTAGTATCATTTCTGGCTACCATCATCTGATGTCTACGGCATCTTTCAATGTACACAAATTCTATTTCTCCAACCCTATATAATTCTACTAATTCGTCTAATCATCCCGTTATCTAATCGGAATCAATCTAATTTGCAAGGATTGGGGCTTATCGGTGGGGATGGCGTATTTTGTCAATACGCCTGGTCCACAAGAACTGTTGCCGAGACCCATGACGGCTGTGTTGATGTTGAGATAGACGTGTTCGGGGTCTGTCGTTAAATCGCAATCGTGTGTGGTTTCGTAGATGTGCTGGGTGCTATAGGGGAGGGCTGAGAATGAGAAAGGTTTGTCTATACATTCTATTCTCCATCCTTGGTGCTTATTGTTGGTGAGTTCTACGAAAACGACATCATCGTGGTTGCCACTATCTTGTGGACGGGGATAATGCACGTATTGTTCATCCACCGTACTCTTCCAAAGGTTGATGGTTGTAGATGCATGGCGGTCAGGATAGTTATCCCATGGTCCTCTTCCGAAATAGGTGAGTTGTCGAAGCTCTTTGGGCAAGACAAACGTTGTACCTATGCAGGGGAGAGGAGGGAGATTTCCTTGTGGTTGGTAAGTGGCATGGAAATCGATGGTTCCATCCATGAGGACGATATAATCGTATTCCGTGGTGATATTGCCTTCCGTGGTACAATAAGCGATGATAGCATGAGCCTTGGTATTGCCATTGGGTAGCGTTTCGGTTGTCCAGGGCGAGATGATGGAGTCGCGCAAATTGTCGAGTTGTTGATTCTTCCAGTCTTTCGCAATCCAGTTGCCAAAGCCCTTGTCGTTGTCGGTAGGGGCGCGGAAGAAATGCGGATGTATGAAGGAGGAAGGAGGAAGGAGGAAGTCGTGCGCGAAGCGCAGTTTTGAAGTATGAAGTTTTTTCCCGTTCTTACTTCTACCTTTTTTACTTAAATCACGTCCACCTTCATAATTCCTCATTCCAACTTCAAATTGCTGATGGCAGATGAGGTGGCCAGCGTCCGCCCATTTCGTTTTGTTTTTTATCGTGGCATAGACATCTAACAAACCATTGACTTCTGTCTGACGGATGTTATAATCATTAAGATTGACATGTTGGTCCATCAAATGAGGTTTAACTTCACCATTTTCATAAGTGAATCGGATGGGAGAATAAACCGCCTTTATCTCTTCGTATTTAGGTGTCTTTTGGCGGTCGCTACTCACGATACCTTTCACGCAGAATGCCTTGAGGTTGGGAACATCATTGAAGTCTCCACCATACGCCACCATCTGCTTGCCATTGCGCGTCGTAAAGATTCCCTCGTCTGCCCATTCCCAAATGAAACCGCCCAACATGCGAGGATGACTGTAAATCTCGTTCCAGTATTCTTGGAAGTTGCCAAGCGCATTACCCATCGCATGAGCGTATTCGCTCGTGAGAACAGGACGATTATCAGAAGTATCTTGTGCGATAGATAGGAGCCGTTCCCATCGTGCATTTTCTGGTCGTTCCATATTATTGTCTTTCACGCCAGGATTGAGATACTCGTCTTGTGTGCGAGGATAGAAACGCGAAATCACGTCAACGTATAGTGGGTCTAATCTCTTGCTTCCTGCTTCTTGCTTCATACTTTCTCCTTGCGCCCCTTCATAATGAACGAATCGGGTAGGGTCGTATTCGTGAATCCATGCGGCGGTAAGAGCGAAATTCGTACCCCATCCCGCTTCGTTGCCCAAACTCCAAAATACCACACAGGGATGATTTCTATCGCGAATCACAAGGCGTTGGGTGCGGTCAATCCATGCCGTTGCCCATGATGGGTCGCTTGCCAATTGTCCGCGCAATCCATGTTCCTCAATATCGGCTTCATCCATTACGTAAAGACCAATGCTATCGCAAAGTTCGTACCACCGTTCGGTATTGGGATAATGGCAAGTGCGCACGGCATTGATGTTCGCTTGCTTCATCAAGAAAATGTCTTGCAACATCCGTTCCTCGCTCATCACGTGTCCTGTGATAGGATCCATCTCATGACGGTTCACACCACGAAATCTGGTTGGAATCCCATTGACGAGGAAAACGCCATTTTTGATTTCCAGTTTTCGGAATCCTACTTTCGTCTTGATTTGTTCGATAGTTTGTCCGAGAGAATCAACGAGGGCGAGATGTAAGGTGTAAAGGTATGGGTTTTCCGCACTCCATTTGTGCGGATTATTCACGTTAGCAGATAACCATCCCCATTTAGGATAACCACGTTGCGGGTTGCGGTCGTTCATGATAGCTGCCTTGTGGTCAAGATTGAGCATAGGAACAGCATCTTGACGCAGAACACTATCCAGCACCATTGTTCCGTTTTCATCAAACAACCGTGCTTCTACGTGGAAGCCCTCACCCCGTTGGTTGGCGGAAACCTCCAACTCAGGATGAATCACCAATTGAGCATCTTGATACGACGCATCGAGTAGGGTACGCACACCCAAGTCACGAATGCGAATGTGAGGTTTGCAAAACAGTGTGATACTCCGATGAATGCCCGCCATTCGCCACATGTCTTGGTCTTCTAAGTAGCTGCCATCCGAATACTTGAACACCTGTAAAGTGATTTGGTTGGTTGCAGATGTCAGGTAATCCGTGATGCAAAATTCCGCTGGTTCCATACTCCCCTGTGAATATCCTACCTTCTTTCCATTTATCCAAAGATAAAAAGCACTACTCACGCCACCAAAACGGATGAACACCTCTTGTCCTTTCCACGCCTCAGGAATGAAAAAAGTGCGACGATATACCCCCGTGGGATTTCGCTCGATGAATGCCGTATAAGATTCCTTGGGCTTTCCCATGACACGTGGAGGGTCTATCTTGAATGTATAACCACTACTGCTATAAATAGGCGTGCCATAACCATTCATTTCCCAATTGGCAGGAACGGGGAAAGAAGTCCATGAACGATCATCGAAATCCTTGAGGAAAAAGTCATTCGGTTGTTCATCGGGAGTCTTCGTCCAATGAAACTTCCACATACCATCCAACGACATTTGTCTATCGCCAGGTTTATCCTTATAAGCAAAGAAAGCCGCCCGTGCTGGTTCACGATGAATTTGCAAGATGCTTTGGTCTTCCCAATCATGGTGATTAAATGAAGAATGAAGAATGAAGAATGAAGAATCGTTAGATTGGATTCCTATGCAAGATGCATGGAGCATTAGGCAGAGGAAGATAATGGTTGTTATCGTTCGTTTATTTACGATGGCATGAGCCGATTTCTCATTTTTCATAGATTATTGTATCTCTAAGTTTTGGAATTCAAGTTGTTTGCCTTCAATGGTCAAGCGATAAGTGCCAGCATTGATTTGCGTTCCCGTTGTCGTGGAAAGCATCTTAAACTTATTTGGGGTTGGCGGGAATGTCAAGTCACGGTCAACGAGCGTCGTGTTCTTCGAATCCACGATTCTCAAACGGGCAGTAATCGCTTCACCCGTCGTATTCTTGTATCGGAAACGAATGGCGTATTCTTGTCCAAGTCCTGGCTTAATTTCCCACGTTCCTTTCTTGATGGGTTCATATACCGTAGCAGGTCGAGCCTCTGTGTCTTGTGGTAACATCTCTTTTGGGAGTTTGGCAATGGTGTCGGTGGGAGACCATGGGGATTCTAAAGGGGTGAAAGGTGAGAGGGAAGGGGTGAGAGAATTGTTTTCTATTTGCGAAACTATTCTCTTGCTTCTTGCTTCTTGCTTCTTACTTTCTTCCTCAGCTATGGCTATACCACATATAATTGCTTGCCCTGCTTTCACCTCGGGGAAAGAAATATGCAAATTGTCGTTTTTCGCCTTTGCATTAATGACACGTTTCAAAGCTCCACAATATCCTGCCTCTGCCCACGGGTCGAGATCGTTGATGACGGTCTCATTATTAATCGCCACATCGAAGATGCGCATGCCTTCATAATCGTCATTGATTCCACCACCTTTGCCGTGCCACGGTTCTATGAAATACATCTCTACACGATAGTCACCATCGGGAACAGGAATGTCGTACCATAAACGATGGCGACCGAAACGGAATTGCTGAAAGAGAGCATCATCATTGGTGCCGTGGATGGGTGAAGAGATGTATCTTTGAGAAGCTTGATAACTATTGATGCCGAAATCATCACCCCAAGAATGACTTATCTTGTTGTTGTCTTGATACCATGTTTGTCCGTAACTATCCGTAAAGGTGTCGCCACCGCAATTGATTCGGGCAATGTAATTCCATCCCTCTTCGCCTTTGATCAAGTCTTTGTTGCGGTCAGCAGCCGTAGAAATGATAGTATCTGGTCCCACGTAACGATGTCTATACATGTAATATGCAGGGGTGGGTTCTTCCCAAATGGTGGTAAGACCTTTGTAATTGATAGGACCAATCTTGTCAATCCGTCGGTAAGCACCATCGGGTTGCACGCGACCAGGGTTGTCGTGAGAGGCAAACAACCATTGGAAATGACCGCAAACGGAATCCTTTGCGCTTTCAGCCAATCGTGCTTTCGTCTCCAAGAGTTGGGTAAACGATTCCTCACTATATTTGTCGACACCATGCATGTCTATTGTGCGCCATGCACCATATTCACCATTCAGCAATTGGTCGGGTTGTTTCAATTCCTTGTCATAGTTTTCCGCAGAACCTCCATACGTGCCACTCCAGTTTTGAATGACATTCCAATCCGTTCCCTCACCGCCATTACAAGTAGTAATGGGCCGCATGATGGTTGCCGTAGGGTCGAGTTGGCGTATGATGTTACTACATTCCTCCGCAAAAGCTTTCGGAAGGACACTCTCGTTTTGCAATCCCCACATCACGATACTGGGAGAATTGCGCCGTTCTTTTATCCAACGCACCAACATCCGTTTGAAATTGTCGCGGAATGATGGCGTGTCGTACCAAATATGTGCGGAGAATTGACTCCAGAACAAGATGCCCTGTTGGTCGAGTAATTCTTGGTAATACAGATTGTGAGGTTGATGCGCTTCACGGAAAGCATTGAATCCCGCATTTCGTATTTGCTTGATGCGAGAAGCAATCTGTTCGTGAGAAAAAGCATGACTATTACCGAGCAGATGTTCGTATTCACACGTTCCGTTGATAAACGTCGGCTTCTCGTTGAGGAAGAAACGATGGTCGTCGGGATGATGGATAGGCCACGAAATGCTACGAATACCAAAAGGAGTGCGACAATCGTCTGTGGTCTTTCCGTTACGTTTAATCATCGTGGAGAGATTATATAGATAAGGATTGTCGATGCTCCATCGAATAGGATTGTCGATGTGTTCCGCATGACGGATAGTCTTTGTCTCTCCAGCTTGTAAAGTCAACGTTTCGGCATGTCTAAATACTTGTTTCCCACTCGATAACGTAAACTTATAGACCAATTCTATTTCCTGTTTGGTTGACGTGTAATTCTTGATTTCCGTCTCAATGAAAACCGAATCGCAAATTGCATTATTCCATATATGAACGCCAAACGGTTCGATGCGGATTTCATCCGTTTCAATCAAGGAAACGGGACGGAAGATACCAAATGGTTGTGAACCTTCGCTAAATCCCCATTCAGAAGAACAACCACCACATACCCACGGAGATTCCGTTTGCATGGCTGGATGATCTACGAGAACAATCAACTTGTTTTGTCCGTTTTGTAGGTCATCGGTAATGTCTAAAGTGAAAGACGTCCTGCCGATAAGTTCTTTGGGATAGGTATGATTGTTAAGGGTAATCGTTGCGTATGTACCAACGCCTTCGAGCATGAGGAAATAACGTTTTCCATCTTTCTTCTCCGTCGTAAACGATTTCTCATATTTCGCAGAACCATGAAGATTACCATGTCGAAGTTGACGGTATCCATAGTAATCATCCAAGTTGTGGGGGATATTTACACGATTGACGATACTATCTCCCAAGATTTGGCATTTCCATTCGTCGTTGAGAGAAGATATCAAACGTTTTCCCGTTGGTTCGGGTTTCGGGAAAGAAACATCAGAACGTCCCATAGGGGTACTCGTTGCCAACGCAATCCCACGTTGTCCTGCATTGTTCACGGCACAATAGAAATGATAGACGATGCCGTTGTGATTGACCACATAAGATTTATGTGCAAACATCTCATCATACGGCTTGGAGGGAATAATGAGGTCTTCGCCATTCCAATCCGTCCAGTTTACCAAATCATAACTTGCCGCAAACGTATTATAAGCATTGTATGAACGTGTAGGATTGTATGCCGAGAAGTAATACATCACCCATACGTCATTCATTCGTACGATTTGCGCATCGCCTGTAATGGTTCCGTCAGAATCATGCGCAAAAACTGGATTACCTTCAAAGCGTTTCCATTTCTTGAGATTCTTGGAAAGAGCAATGCCAATCCTTTCGCCTTTGGGATGCGTTTCGTCTTTTCCACCGGCATTATAGAACATGATGAAAGGATATTTCTCTTGTCCTTTGATTCTATCCTTCTTGTCCTTCATCCAATAAATGGTGCTTTTGTATTGTGTGAGATATTCCCACCATTGAGCGTCCTTATCGTTGTAACTCATCAAAGGTTTGTTTTTCGTTTCCCATTGGTGAGGAATGGATATGTCGTTTTTCGTAGATGAGATACCGATGCTTAGAGGGGCGTTGACGGCTTCATAGCCCGTACCTGGGCCTCCGATGTAGGTAAGCCAATGACGACTCTTGTATGCTTGCATCTCATAGGTGCCATTCCAATTGTAATCGATAAGGGCGGGGAAGCCGCCGCGCTGGTTTTGGTCCCAAAGGGTAGGGGTAGGTTTTGTAGGGTTGGTAGGGGTGGTAGGTTTGGTAGGGAGTTGGAGGATTTTTCCTAATGTTTGCCAATGTAGTAGGTCGTTGCTTTTGGCAAGCCAGGTTTCATAGCCACGGCCGTCGGTGCCGTCTTTTCCATCGTAGCATACGAATGTCATGTACCAGGTCTCGCCTTGACGGAAGATGGTTGGGCAATCATATTTGTTATAATTCGATAGTGGAGCCATCACCATACCATATTTATAAGGCGTGCGTGATGCTTCATATATCTGTTGCATTCGTTCTTGCGATACGGTTTGCGCAATAGATACGATGCTAACGGTAAGCAGTAAATATAATAATCGTTTTCTCATCTTTTGTTATTTCATAAATAGCCAATCCACTTCATCACCAGCACTTTGGAGACCTACATCCCGTTGACGGATTTCGGAGTCGGTGAATCCCACGACGCAAATAATACCTTTAGGAAGGTTTATGCTATGGTTTCCTGCTTCAAAATGATAGGCATGTATGTGTATAGGAGGCATTTCCTTCATGTTGATGGCATAATAGAGTACAGGTTCGGCTTGTCCGTATTCATTTCCCGTTGCGTCGGTTTCCAATTTCGGTGCCTTTGCCCATTTGGGATCATCATCTTGGAAGAAACCAACCAACATTTGGGTGGGTTTATCGCATGAGAATTCGATGGTAGTACCATTGATGCGAGTGGAATCACGATTCAATACGATGGCTTGTAATCCTCGCAATTCTGGTGCTACGGCGATTACTTTCGTATCTTTTCTATTCTCAAAGAGAATGGCATTCTTTTTCAATGGGGTTGTCTTGATTGTCGGTGGAAGAACTACTTCCGTAGGAGTAAGTGGCAGATACTCTTCTTCCTCAGTTAAGTTCTTTCCTTTCGACTTCTGAAGATGAAGTTTCTTGATATGCTCCTTGAGAGCCTCCAATTCCTCTTCATAGACAGGACACATGTCTGTCCACGTCTTGAAATTACCGTCGTTACCACCTACAGGTATGCGACGTTGAGCCGTTTGCATGGAATTGGCATAAAGATAGTTGTCTTCGGTTTCCTTAGCCAATTGCTTCCATGTATCAAAACTTTGTTCAAGCAAAGGAACGGCCATATCCAAATACTTGATGTCTTTGCTCCATTTGTAATTCAATACTTCTTGGGCAGCCTTTACTTTATAATAGAACGACTCGGCAAAATCATGGTAGAAATTAAAGTCCTCAAATACACGTTTCAATTCATCCTGATGCTTAGTGGGTTGAAATAATGACTTGAACAATTGAACTTGTTCGTTTGCCACTCTACCATGATTCACGCACTCCGTAACGATGTCGATAGGCAATTCCCCTTCATGTGGTAATCCTTTCCATTCTCTCTCGACGAACTCGATGAGCTTCTCGCCTTTCGGTCCACAACTTTCGTAGAAACCAGGGTAGATGTTAAACTTATATGGATTGACCAATTGTGCCATTTTCATACCCAACAATAATGTCTGTCGGTTGCCTTCTGTAATTCCAAACCGACGAATGAGCTTAGGAGCTATCTCTCCCGTTTCCTCGTATGCGCGAAGAATCAAGTTGGCAGCTATCGTATCAATGCCAAAATAATTGGCAAGTTGTTGTTTCCAATATGATTGGTCATTCTCTCGATGACAATTCCAAGCGTATCGTCCCCATGCTTTATACCACATCCAATCGCGGTCGATTTGCATAAGTCTTTGTTGGTTGGATAATTTATCTGCCGTATATGGCCAATCCCAATAAGAAGATTGTGGATAGAGATGCAATCCATTGGAATGATGAACGTTACGCATGGCTTGTACCGCCTTTTGCGTAAAGATAGGCGATGACCAACGCCAAGGCTCTAAGTTTGCCAAGATATGAACGTTATCTATATGAATGGGAGCCGCTTCCGCCAGTTGCCGATGCGTTTCTCCCCAAGGTCCACCAGGTTCGTATGTCGTCAAACTCTCGCCTGTATATTTACTCATCGTATAGATATTGGGATAATGAGGTAAAGCGGCTTTCAATACGGCTGGTCCATCTGTATCATGAGAACGTAAGATAATGGGAGGTGTATCAGTACGACCAGATGCTTTCAAACCATCTTTGATACCAGGGATAATGGTTTCGTTCATCCATTGAATATCGGTATCAATACCAGACATTGCTTCACCGAGACAAACGAGGAATCCCACGTTGGGATATTTCTGTACGAAAGCAGCAATGCTCTTTCGCGTGTAATCGGCGATTAATGGTGTGATGGGACGATTACGGTCTTGCGTTTTCAATCCATAATGATCGGCAAATGGTTTTGACAAGATAATATTGTAGAACATCTGTATGACCCGAATGCCCCTGCGTTCTGCTTCCGTGGTAAGAAACGAAAACATCTCTTGGTTTTTCTTCATCGTTTCATCGTCAACCTCTACTGCAAAAGGATAATCGTCTAATTTCACCAAAGACGCAAACGGGTGACCATTCCATAAATACACAGTATTCATGTTGTTGGAAGCAAGAAGGTCAAGATATTTCACCCATAAGTCTTTATCGTAAAACCACGGGAAGTTTTCAGGAGTATAAGGATATTCATACACATTATGACCAGGAAGATAAACCGTCTTTTGCAATCCTACGCATGCACCACGAAGTTTCATTTCAGGTACTTCGGTGATGGTCGTTAATTTGCGGAATGAATGATGTGTTTCATAAAACTCCAATAATCTATTAGCTCCATAAATGATTCCGCTTGCATCGTTGCCAACGATATTGATTCTTCTTCCACGACGTGAAATGGTAAATCCTTCTGCTTCACCTTGATTGGAAATACTGATGACGATAGTGGATTTATCGTTCATGGATTGTAGGCGTGAAGCCGCATATTCCGCTTGTGGAATATGACTCTTCAACTTAACCTTCACCTTGCCGAAGGTTGGTAAAGAGACGAGTAGGCACAATGCCCATAATATTTTCTTGAAAGCGTTATTCATAATTGATAGTTATTTCCTGGTGTGGGGGAATGGCTATTTCTTTTCCGTTGATGAAGAGCGTTCCTTGTCCTCCATCGCTATAGACACTTATTTCTTGTTGATTCATCTGAACGTGGATTTTTCCGAATGGCGTGGGAACATCACCTTCCATCCACTCAAGTCCACCAAGTGAAGGTTTGATAGTATATCTTTCATACCCTGGTTTCGTGGGTTGAACACCTAAGAAGTATTTTCCGATGAGATAGATAGGACTGGCTCCCCAAGCATGACATAAACTCTTTCCGTAAGGACGACCATACATCGCGAGGTGTTGAGTGCCTTTTTCAGCTGGATTGTATTTCTCCCAAAATGTCGTTGCACCTTCTTGCAACATCCCTCCCCAATAATCTTTCATTTCATCCAATACTTTTGATTGGTAACCCATCATACACAACGTTTCCAACTCATAGAAACGCATATAGGGTGTGGTGATTTTCTCAATCTTATCGTTCAACATGACATGCTCCATGATGTTTTGTTTCTCCTTGTCGGAAACATAATCATAGAGAATGGCAAACATATTGGGGAACTTGGTAATCATCTCGTTTCTCTCGCCGTTTTCAATAGCATGTATAAACATATCGTTTTCCTTGTCTAAATATATCGTTTTCAACTTGGAAATGATATGTTTAGACAAGCTAAAGAATAGGTTCGCATCTTGCTCGTATATGGCTGAGGTGAAACTTCCTTGTGGCGGATTAGGCAAAGGATGGTCACGCAAGATGGTAGCACATGTATTCATGACTTCCAAAGACTTGCAAAACAAGATTTGTTCAAAGCATAACGCCCCTCGTTTGTGCATCGGAAAATCCACCCAATCTACGAAAATCCAATCATCTGGTTGGCCTTCCATCAATCCATCTGAATTCGTTCTTGAAAGGCAATAATCCATCAAGGTTTTCATTTTGGGATAAATCTCCCTGACGAATTCTACATCTCCTGTATATAAATAGTAATCCTCGATGGATTTAAACCAATAGAAGGTGTAATCCATGATGGTATTTACGTGGGATGTAACGGGATCTTTACCTCTCAATTGTCTTATTGTGCGTTTCACACATTCAATGTCGAATCGCAAGTAATAGTTCATCAAGTAGCTTTGAATAGCATCTCCACTCCATATCCATCTATCTCGTTTGATTCCATCCGTAAAGAATTCGCGAGTGGTTAAATCCATCGTGTATGCAGCAACATCCCATATTCGGTTTAATTCATCGTCATTACATCGAAATGTGCCGCTATGGTTGATGTCGAAAGGAGCATATTCGAAATCCATGCATAGATGGTCATAGGCAATATTGGTCTCTATGTACACATAGCGGAAGGCTTTGCTCCCTTTTGTTTCGTTAGTTGTGGCATTGCCACAACATACTAAACGGTCTAACGTTTCGCAATGGTCTTTATCTAATGCTTCCTCGGCGCTTTCACCATAATAGATATTGATGATTCCCTCCCCCTTTATTTCTTTGAACTTTAAATACCCAAATGTCTCACGTCCAAAATCATAAAGAATACCATCCTTTTTTTGCGTAGATGAAACGGGTAATTGTTCTTTACGTGGTAATTGGTAATGAGAAGGAGGCGAATCTATGTCATTAAAATGCCAACATGCGGCGGGTACATATATTCCACTACCATGCGCAATACCGTTTTCGTCAATCCAAATCTTGTCTTCGTATGTGGTCAACCACGTGTTATCACTTGTAATGGTTTTGCCTTGAATATATAGAGATGGTGGTGATGATAGATGATGTATTTTGATGTTTATTTGATGTTTGCCTGATGGAATGGTAAAAGCGGTAGGCATTCCGAATTGCAATTTCCCATCAAGCATGAAATTATAATCGCCTTCTGTTGAGATGATAATGGTTTCTTCTTTCTCTAATTGCACGACTTTGCTAAATACCACCGTTGCCCAATGGCTGTCTTGCTTCCAGAAAGGCGGAAACATGGCTCCTCTTTCCGTACGGCGATTGTTGAAACGATTACCCAACCATATTTCAAAGTCGCCAGGATACCATATCCAAGTGGATTGTCGTGATTCAGACATCATCTCCATATCGTTCTCTTGTGATTTCTTCCAATGACTTTCCTCGTGTATTGGGTGCACCTAACGTTCCGATGAGAAGTGAGGTAACCAACAAGGCAATCATGATGTATGCGGCAATAGTAAATCCTTCTCCATTTTCACCATAGATATAAACGAAACCTAATCCCCATGCTGCTGACAATCCGCGAACGATAAAGAACATAATTCCTTGAGCGGCGGCACGGTATTTGGCAGGAAAGAGTTCTGAAGCCCATAGCGCATAGAAAGATTGTACTGAAATACCGCCTTGTAATCCCCAAAGCAAAGTAAATATAAGTAATCCTGCTATGCTATTAATTCCGATGGTGATAATCAGCAACCATGCGGTAACGGCAAAACTAACACCAAGGAAATAGAGCCATTGTTGATTGACCTTATCGATAATCATGGAATAGACAAAGGTGGTGGCGATGATGATAATCCATTGTCCTACGCTGAGCATGTTAGCATATTCGTTGGATAAACCACCTGCCGTTTCGTAGATATGTTGTTGGAAGAATCCCATCACGGAACTTACCAAATTCCATGTGAGATACATACCTGCGAGGAACAGCATCGTGCGAATGTTGATTTTATTGGAGAAGAACGAGGAGAGGGAAGAGGATTGTGTTGTTTGCGTGGATTTCTCCTTCATCGTTTCCCATTCTTTCGATTCGTCCAATCGTCGTTGCAATAACCATGCGATGAAAGCAACGACAAACAACGATGCGAATACGATACGACTGCTAAATACGTTGAGGGCAGAACCACTAATACCCGTGTGGAAAAGGTTCGCAATTCCTTGAACCCAACCAAACAATAATCCTTCTGTTCCGATACCGGCCGTTGGTGGAGCGAGCAAAGTTCCTAATATTAAAATGATGGTTGGTCCAATTCCCCAAGCCATCTGTGAGATACCGATATTTCGACCACGGTTGCTTACTTCAGAACTTTCCGAGATATACGTCCATGATGCAGGAACGCCAACGCCTACGGATATACCAGTAACGAGGAATCCCATGAGCAACATCGGGAAGTTGATGGAACACATGATAAGGGCTACTCCAAACATATAGATAAGCATGTTATATGTGTAAATCGCCTTTCGTCCATATTTGTCAGCCAAAAATCCACCGATAATGGCACCAATGGCGGCTCCAAGACAATTGGCACTAATGGCATTCAACCATCCAAGATGTCCTTCCGTTAATCCCAAGTAATCTTTCCAAAGCGTAAGACCACTTGCTCCAGCTACAATGGCTCCCGCGTCAAGATAATTGGTTAATGATACTGCTATCGTGCTTTTAAGACTGCTTCTTTGTTTTTTCATGTTATATAGGTTTGGTGTGTTTATACATTATGGTAGAATGCCAGCATTGTTTTTGATGCTATCTGAAACTATGGGACCATTATTTTCCCATGTGTTGCCAGGACCATTGGCATTTTGGAGAAACTTCTCTGATGGTGTCCAATTATTACGAACGGTAATGTGCGATGAACCTTCATCGGTGTATAGATAGAACCAATGATTGGGATCATGCACGTAACTTGGGGTGTAGATGTCTCTAACTACATTTCCTTCGATGAAAGTATGTGGTTGAGAACCGAGGGTATAGATGCCCGCCGTATCATACATGTGACGAGCATAATGGTGAATCAGATTATCTTTGATTAGGTTGTTTGACATGGAACACAATTGTCTATTCCATCCCCAACCCAAACTGATGCCTGTATAAGAGACATTGGAGATTTCGTTATGAATAATCTTGATGTCTCTAACAAAACCAGCGGCAATACCAATACATCCCCAATCTTCATTAGCTACGTCGTCAATACGATTGTTGGAGATGGTTAATCCCGTACAGATTTCGCGTACGTCTGAGGGAGAATAGGGTAAGTGGGCTTCATGGCTTTCTGTTCCAAATGAACCAGCAAGTATTCCTGTTCCACCAATATCATTAAACGTACAATACTCAATCCTTCCTCTTTTGATAAATTGGTGATAGTCAAGGGCTGTAGAAGCACAATGCTTAAATGTGCAATTCGTGAAAGAAACATCCGTTGCGGCATTGACAGATACTGCCGATGCAGGTCTTCCCACCCATCCTTGATTGTCTAATTTATGGTCGCCATTGGGACGACTGATTTGTGGACGGATTTTATATGCTTCAATCATATACATACCAGCTTGCAATGGCGCGTGTCCTTGTAAACTCGGGCGCATCCAAGTGGCAAATTGAAATGAAACACCTTCAATGCTTACGTTTTCTACAGGCTGGTCTGCGGTTCCTTCAACCTTTAATAAAGTTTCCAAAGCAGGTGCTTCAACGTCTGCATTTTTCATGTTTTCGTCTTGGCGAGGCATGTAATAGAGTTTTTGTTCCTTGGTATCAAGAAACCATTCACCTGGTTTGTCAAGCAATTCCTTAGCGTTGGTTAAATAAAATGCTGAATTATGACCGTCTGTCGTTACCATTGGCGAAGGCCAAGGATGCATAAAGTGAATATGACTTTCAGGGTTATGGAACGTCAAAGCTGCACTATCGCCCATCATCTTCACTTCCTTGATACGTAGATTGGCAATACACCACATCTCATGCAACACCATTTCTGCATGATGAGCATGGATAATCTTTTTCACGGATGAAGATGGAACGTAGATGGTTTCTTTAGATTTGTCTAAAGATAATATACGAGTCATCTGTTCAAAATCTTCCACGTCTCTCGCACGTATGGCTTTCTTGCCATTTACCCATAGTTGGCGAAATTCCAAAGGCCTTCCATTCCATTCAGGAACATCTGCCACCCACCATTTACCTTGTTTTTTCCAACCTTTAATCTCTACGCCACCATTCACGATAACATTTCCTTCGCTCACGATTTTAGTGTTATTGTCTTCTGGACGAATGATAATGGGTTGCGAAATGCGATAAATGCCAGCATAAAGTTTGATGATGGGACGAATGTCTTGACCTTGCAATCTCATCAAACGTGCCTTTTGCAAGGCTTGTTCGATAGAGAACTCGCCTGGCTCAACATCAATTACCACGTCTTCCGTAGCTTGTATCGACAAGCAGAAAGACAAAAGACAAGTGATGGACAATAAGATGCGCCATCTTGTTGACTCTACTATCTTTAATAACCAGCAGGAATCCATACGGTCATTTCACTTTTTCCGCGATTTCCCCAAGCGTAATAGGGTATCAGTCGGATGGTTTTACGTTGCTTTTCGGTTGAAGCATTCCGATAAAGAGTGTTTTTCCATGATGCTTCCTTTCTTACGGCGACCTCACATTCAAGTGCCATGATTCTACTATTGGCAATGGTGGTTTCCACGGGCTTGAATTGGGTGTTTAATGGAATGATGACATTATCGATGTCTATTCCGTTCAGGTCTTGACTCTCCATGCAATAAACGATAGGACCACGTTGAATAGCCACTTGTCCGCGCGATTCTTCCACCAAAGGATTAGCTTCCATGATGCGCGTGTTCATCTCCATGTTGAACGAGATGATGTCGCCACGTTTCCAAATATCATCGATGATAATGTAGCCATGTTCTTCGTTCACGTTGATGACTTGGTCGTTCTTCTTCAATTGGTAATTATCGCACCACGATGGTTTGCGCAATTTCAACTTAAATGTTTTCTTTCCTTTCAGTTTGTTGATTTCCAATCTCACTTGTCCATCCCAGGGATAATCGGTTTGTTGGTTAATGGAAATCTCACCAATACCATCAATTTTCGCATTTAAAGAGTTACTTCCGTAAAGGTTGACAAATATCTCATTCTTTCCCAATGAATAAGCATAGTTTTGCGTCTCGCATAAAGTGCGAAGGGTATTAGGAGGACAACAGAAACAACTAATAAGTTTTGTGCGTTCTTTCGGCCAACGAAGCGTATAGGGCAATTCGTCGCTCATACGTAATGGATTGGTATAAAAATACTTTTCTCCGTCGAGCGAAATACCGCTCAAGATACTATTGTAAAAACAGTTTTCGATAATGTCTCCATACTTCCCGTCGCCCGTAGCTTGTAACATGCGCCAATTAAACAACATGTTTCCGATATTCGCACACGTCTCGTTATGTGCGGTGGAATGGGGGAGTTGGTAAGGACGACCATAACTCTGATGCACCTTTTGAATGTTATCGGGTTTATAGTCAGTTCCATCGGGAGAAGTACCATCATACAAGGCGCCACAAGCACCATTGATGTACATCTTTCTTGTAACAATATCCTCCCAAATGGAGGTTAAGTTTTTCATCAATTGTTGTTCTCCATCTTCCAAGAACAAATCAGCCACTCCTGCATAAAGGTAGTTGGCTCTCACGGAGTGTCCCATGGCATTGTATTGTTCACGGAAAGGAATACGGTCTTGATTGTCGTCAGTACCATTCTCTACCATTCCGCGAATGTCGATGAATTGTTTAGCCAACTCTAAATACTTCGGGTCATTCGTCTCACGATACAATTCCGCAATTGCCATATAATGAGAAGGACAAATAGCATTACCAGCCAACTCTTCGGGAGCATTCTTGCAGAAGTTATAAAGGAAATCACCTGCCTTGATAGCGGCATTAAAGAGCGTTGTCTTTCCCGTTGCTCGTTTGTGAATGATACCTGCCGTAATCAAATGACCTAAATTATAGGTTTCAAAATTCAGTCGATTGCCGAAAGCAGCATCATTCTTCGTGCCAACGGCGGTTCCTATCACCGTATTGTCAGCATCTTTTGCCGATGCTTGTTTCCGTTTAATGATTTCTGCAATGATAACGGGCGTGTGAATATATCCGTCTTCCCGTTGCGCTTTCACCACACAACCAATAAACCTATCCATGATTTTATCCAATTCAGGATTTTTATTGATGGCATAAACGGCAGCTACGGCTTCCAACCATTTATACATATCGCCATCATGGAAGGGAGGACCATGGTGTTCGCCTTCTATCTCGCCAGAGGCAATGAGGAAGTTGTTGAAACCCTTTCCTTCCTTTGTTTGCCACGTCTCCCACATACTTTGAAGGGATGTGTTACTAAATACGGAGAATCTTTCACCCCAAAAACCACCATTCCAATTCACCGCATTGATGGGAGTACTGGTCATGATGGCATATTTGCTTTGATGGGTATCGGTGATTCCGCTTACTTGTTGCGCCCTAACGGGAGTGTAACTCCACCATGTCAATAGCATGGTGCATATCAATAGAGTTTTAAGTCTTATTGTTCCAGTCATATAGTCGTTGCATTAGGTTGTTTATAATTTACCACCTCTGGCTTTCACTCTCTCATACCAATCCTCTCGTTCCTTGTTCAAGTCGTATCCTTGCTTGGAGAGATAGTTATTTATTCGTCCCTTGTATTTGCCGAATACTTCGTGCTTTTTCTTCGAGCTCTCTGCGTCTATAGCGAGTTCGCGGGCTTCCTTCAACCATGTCAGGATTTGTGCTTTCTCCTCGTTTTTCAACGTGGGAATCATGTCGCATTGCGCGTCGTAGGTCACTTTCACCACATTATACGTCATTACGTCTTTCACGGTTTCTATCTCGTTAGGCTTCAAGTACTTTGATAAATCAGCGTCGAAACCGAAGTGAGAGCGATAGAGTTTTGAATCACATGTTGCTTCTGCTAATTTCTTGTCGCTTTTCTTGATGGAATCGCGCTCGGCATAGATGTCATTCAACTTGAAATACCTATTGGCTATGATATTCACTACGTTTTGTCCCATCGGTGTCCATGTGATTCCTAATTCGTCGGTGGCTTTTTGCGCTCTGCCGATGATGGTGTTCACGTAATCCTTTTCCCTTCCTAAGCTATCGAGAGCAACGTCTGGAGTAGGATAGGAGTTGAATATTTCTTTCAAATAACGCACATTGCTACCGTAATTCATCTTCACGTTTCTGACCATACTCACATCGCGACTTCGTTCTACAAACAACCAACCGCTCCAACCCATCTCGTCTAATGTCTGTTTGATAGCTAACATGTTGATGGTAGAATCGTTGCGCAACCAAACCTTATCGGTATTGGAAGCATGAATAGCACAGATGTTCTTGGCTCCTAAACGTTTCAAATCCTTGCAGATGTCCCAACCATTTTCCACGATGGTTTGAAACTTATAGAAAATACCGATGCCTTCGCTCTTGATTTCCTTGAGAAATTTGAGGTTGCCTTTCGCATCGAGCGGGGTGTCTATACCTACCTTCTTTCCTCTCGCTTTTGCCATTTCGCCAATATCGTGCAAGCGCTTTACGATGATGGTTCGCTTTGCCTTATCGGTGCTCCAATCGTTTCCACTACCGCCAAGAGGCAAGAAAGCAACCGTCGTTTGTCCCATCTTGTCCATCGTGTTGAAACAATCTTCAGCCAATGCCATGTAGGTATCTTTCTTACTCAGGTCTTGAGCATAAAATCCACTCATGGCAACAGCACCCACCTTGATACCTAAACTATCTGCCGTGCGCTTGAAAATGGCTGCTTCCTTAGGGTCGCGAATTTTGTTGTCGAACATTTCTCGAGTTCCCAAAGAACCCATATCCATCTCAATGCCATCGCATCCCAATTGTTTAGCCAATTCAAATTCACCCAACTTTTGGCGTTTAAGCACCATCCAATCGCATACACCTACTTGATAACGCTCTTGCGCTATCATTGCATCTGGCATAAACATGCAAAATGCAAACAATGAAATAATAAATAAGCGAATCTTTTCCATACGTCATAAAGACGTATCAAGTCGCCTTTTGTACTTATTTAATTTTAGCAAGTTTTTCTTATTCTTCAAGGAAGTTAGGATTATGTATTTGACGAACAAATATATGTCAAGAAAAAGTATAAAAAGTGGCTCTCTACACGGCGATATTTTCAACCAACCTTTAATTTGGTCGAAAAAACTCTTTTTTTCGTGCTTTTTGAAAAGTGCTGATATTCAGTTTGTTATGAATGAACGCATCGTTTAGAGTTCACAAATCAATGGTTTCTCGCTTATAAACGAGTCGTTTGTAACCTCTAAATGCATCGTTTGTGAAGTGCAAACATATCATTTGTAGAGCATAAACATATCATTTATGAAGGTAAAGAAGCCTTTCGATGAGATTCATCCGCATTTTGAGCGATAAATAACATATTATTATGCATGTGTAAACGCTGGAACGAAGATTTTTGTGGACAGTTTTTTGTCGTGGAAATTCTTAGTTATTTAGTGTTGGAAGATTTTCCTTTATGACTTATTTGGCAAGGCTTGTTGGATGCTACGCATAATACGCAACTTCAACTCTTCCTTTTCTTGAAAGGAAAGTTGTTGTATCTTGCAAACGTAATCCATCGTTGCAACGTGTAAGAATTTAGAGTCGTTGCTTGTCTTTGCCATCTTTATATTTTATTAAGTCGTTGCTTGTCTTTGCCATCTTTATATTTTATTATAAAGACAACAAAAAACGTATATTGTACCCAATGAGAAGGAATGAATTTGCTATAAATATAGAAAATTACTGCATCTTGGCCACTTGTTCGCGTAGGCGAGTAATGCTTCTATGCATCAAATTGCGAACGCTTTGGTAGTTGATTCCCATGATTTGGCAGATGTCGTTATACTTTTTTTGTTCGATGTAGTATAGATTGATGATTTGCCTTTGTCGTGGAGAGAGCTTGTCGAATAGCTTTTCAATGTCGCCGTCGGTAAGATCGTAAGATGAATCAGGGGTGTCTTCAATATCGTCGTTGAGGCAGATAGTATTCTCGAAAATCTCGTTGTCGCAAAGATGAGCGTTTCGGCGATACTCGTCGTTGATGCGATTGCGCAAAGAGATAAATAAGTAACTCTCTATGTTGTCAACGTATTTGAGTTCTTCTCGTTTGGTGTAAAATTTAACGAATACGTCATGAATGCAATCTTTTAGCAATTCGCGATCGGTGGTAAATCGGGAACCGAATGCAAAGAGATTGTCGATGTTCTTGTCGTATAGACGTGTAAAATCTATCATTTTAGGTTGTATGTTAAGTAGATTCGTTTGTATTTTTATCGATTGCAAAAATAACATAATTTTTTGATAACACCTTGGAAAAGCATTTAAATTTTTCTCCAATCACACAATTTTACCCCTATTTGGATGATTATTACACGTCTTAATCGTTGTTTAGCTTTCGTGTACATATATAATAGGTCGTATATGGCAAGTATACGACCTATGGAAAATGATGATTTAGGAAATGTTTTTATTTTCTCTGAATCCAATAAATCTTATTGGGAGAGGTGTCTGATTTCTCGTATGTGGAAGTCAGACTTACCTTCTTGGTTTCTTGTTTGATTTCGCCCGTCTTGGCGTTGATTTGGTAAACTTGATAATTGCCTGCGTTTACGTTGATTCGGAAAGCATTCGATTGAGTGTAAACCAAATAGCCCGTAGCTCCACCTAAGGCAACACAACCTTCTCCGTTGATGGGAACCATCTCGCAAACATCATGTAGTAATGTCTTTTGCAATGGCGTTGCGCTAAGTGTGTTGATGGGAATGTTAGGCAAAGAACCACCTCCCATCAATACAGCCCATCCCATTTGCGGGAATTGTTGAGAGAAATAGGTTACCGCTTTATCGGGATATTGTTCACGATATTCCCTCACGGCTTTGTAAACCTCGTCGAAACCTGTCTTTCCCACTTTCATCTTTCTCATCCATTGACGTGGAGCCATATTCTTTCCTTCTTCGGGAGCCCATAGTTCTTGGGTGTTGTAATGCCAATAACGAATATCGATAATATCAACCACTTTGTTCAATCGAGCATCAGACAAGATGGCGTCTTGCGCATCTTTGGTACAACTCAATGCTATGAGCGGATGTAATCCCGTTTCTGCTTCCCACTCTGCGATTGTTTCCAACCAAAAACGCGTGAAGTGTAAAGGTCCCGTATATTCGGCGCTAATGAGATGAACGACATTGGGATGGTCTTTCAATTGTTCGAAACACATGCGAATATATTGTTTGTGCAACGGGCGAAGCACTTCATCGTTTTCGTCGTAGAACTGTTCGGCGATAAATATACGCTTATCGCCAGCGAAAGGTACGGGTTCGGGAAAGCGTGTATTGTTGATGTTGTTCACGGGTCGCCACGGACAATCCACCCAATGTGCTCCTGCTTCAAGGATATTGTGTTGGAAATAATGTTGATTGAACAAAAGGATTCCTTTACTTGCTGACTTTTGCGCAAACTCTTTCAGACGCATCCAATACCATTCGTTTGGCTTCGTCAAATCATATCGCGAGAGTCCGTCCCAAGCCGTTCCTTGACCGCTACGAGCAAAGGGTTGTTCATAGAAAGGCGCCCAAACGTCGCCATCTGCCCTTCTCACACGTTCATGGTCGGTGCGTCGAAGATCGTACCATAATCCATAATGATGTTCAAGCGAACTATAATGATGGTTGCTGAGGTAGTTGACAACGCTATCTATACGGTCTGTCCATCCCGTTGCTTCTCTTCCTGGTACAAATCTGGTAATAGCTGGTCTTGCATCACGCTCTACGAAATTATCCTTTACCCGTCCGCTCCACCAAGGAATGTCGTATTGATTTCCCGTTAGGAGTAAATCGTTTGCCGTGATGTGAGAGGCGGAATGATAATGGTTACTGTAGTTTGTAGGATTGGTTTTCTTGGAAATCTTCAACGAATTGGCTTTACCATAATTAATATCTCCCATAAAAGGAATACTATCTATCCATGCTTCTAACGTTAAGCGTGGAGTGGTGAGTGATTCCTTTGCCAATTCCATCGCTTGTTCCACGGTAGGAGAACTGGTTGCGTTGGTGGAGCGGGGGAGAATGTGCGATAGATTATGAATGTGTTTCTTGAGGTCGGGGATTATCGTTGAAGCAGACAAACGTTTTTCCAATTGGTCGTAGAACAACGAACGAGGAGAAACATGGTCGTTGCTACTTGTCCAATTACCATTGCCAGTAAGCGTTCCCCAACATCCGTGCGCACTACAACGATTGTCTTCGTCGGGCGAATAGCATTCTATCGTAGAGGCTGTACATTGCCAAAACATGGAATTGGCGGTGTTCCATCCCGTTCCAAATTGGAATTGTTCGAGATTAGCGTATTTCAAATCGTTTCCATCAATGTTGACGATGTCAAACAATAATCCTGCCGCCCAAGAACCAATACTTCCGCTAAATCCCAAAGACTCTTCTCCTTCGCATTGCACGAAAGCGTTTGGACCAGCAGCACAATATCCAGCGGCAAAATCATGAATGCCATGTCGAGAGATGCATCGTTGGAACAATGTTTGTTGGCCTCGGGTGAGAAAAACACATCTTCGCCAACCACCCACTTCTGATATAGGTTCCGAAGCAATGCAATCTTCTACCGTAATTCGACTGGTATTCTTCTGTAAGTTGACGGCTGAACCTGCCAAATGACGGAAGTTGACGTGTCTTACCCATGTGTCTCTTATATGATTCATAAATATACCATCCCAACAATGGTCTTCATCTTTCGGATTCCAATCGTTGATAGTCGATTCCAACGTCATGTTTTCTATTCCGCATTCCGTGATTTCTCCGTTTGTCGTTGCTTTTACGATATAAGCTCCACCATCTTCGGGAGAGATTGTTGTGGTAATGGGCGCATCTATCGTGATGGAATGGTCGTTGATTTGCGTAATAGTACGTTTCCAAGTAATGTCAATATCAGTTGGTTTCCATCCCGTATAATCAAGTCCACCGCCGAAGTCTTCCATCTTGAGACGTTCTATCCATTCTTTAGTACAAGGTCGGATGATGTTGATTCTATCTCCTACGTGGAAAGAATTGATAGGGGAATTGTCGGAAATATCTATTGTCAGCGTGGTACTACCCGCCATGATTTTGTCGTTTGAAACCTTGAGTGTGTCGATGTTGTTGTTGACTATCGTTTGCTGAATACTTGGTTCCACGTAGATGATAGCTCCACGCTCCACTCCGTGTTTGACGAGAACGGTTTGATTCTTGTCCATTCCTCTTAACACAATTCCCGATGTGGATATTCGCAATGGACGATTAAGTTGAAACTTTCCCTTTCCCAACAGGATACATCCCCTGATTCCTTGAACGTTAGGTTTGAGTTTTGCAACTTCATCTATGGCTTGTTGGATGATTTCCGAACAATCTCCTTCTTTCAAGTCGATGAATGTCGTAACGGGTACGTTGGGAATCAATGCCTCAGATGCATGATAACCGCAAGTGGAATAATCCATCGGGATATATAGTTCTTTCTTAGGCTTCTTTTGCGCTTCTGCCATTACGCATAAGCAAAGGAAAGCCAATGACATGAGAAATGGTTTCATATTCATTTTCATAATGATAGTTTCCATAAAGACGGATTAGTTTCGTGGTTGTACTATTTGTTTTCCATAAAAAATGGGATGCGCTTCTTATTTGGCGCATCCCATTGCTTATTGTTTACTTATCGTTTATTCAGGTAGTGTATCTGATAGTGGATCGAATAAACCATCGGCATTACGACCGAGATCGTGCCATCCTACTGTTTGATGAAGGGTAGGATTGGTTTGCATTGCGTTTTGGCGAAGACCGAGGAAGTAGTACGTTGGACGATACTTGATGGTCAATGCATCATCGTTTCCGTCGAGGTTCACGTCCTTACGACCGAGGAATATCTCATAGAACTCAGCCAATTCCTTTACCTTTGCATCACCGTAAGAACCATTTAAGTACGTAATTTCTTCGTCGAGCGTAATGGCATTTGGACGGTTTCCTTCCGTAGGATCGGTTTCCATTGCATCCAGACAATAAAGAATAATCTGATGACGTTTTGTACCGTTCAATGGTTTTACACCTAAATAATTACATGTGTTTCCGCTAAAGCCTGTCAATGCCCATGATGGTTTGATGGCAGCTTGTCCTTCACCACCGTCGAAGAGCATCCAACGATGCATGTCTCCATAGC
>OCTX012280316.1_pt1 | contig 31159 bp, 26 predicted proteins | sample 1539691 | NCBI WGS metagenome assembly OCTX01 (sample SAMN02144231, study PRJEB22623) | gut metagenome | biome: sheep rumen | host: Ovis aries | place: New Zealand
AAATCACGGACGTGGACGTTCTTGCTCATTATCCACTTTACTTCCATTTTCCAGATTTCAGCTGTAGATAACTTCGCTAAACGCCCTGCCATCAGCCAAACTCCACAAGAGAGTCTGCTTTTGACATTACAAATTTAGTAAAAGACGATTAACTATGCAAGAACCAGCTTGTTATTTAACAATTATTTACACATTCTTTTATAATCTTTCTAACAAGGTCACAAGCCCTGCCTAGCTTGTGACCACGAAACTATCAATCGGGTTAGGCAGCCCCCTTTTCCTGATCTAAATAGTCTTGATGGCTTTCGATCTTCTTTATGTACGAGTTAAGTTCACGAGCGATATAGGCTTCTCGATTCTTAATCTTTTCATTACGCTCATATTCAGTTTTTTGTTTTTCAAACTCTTTCTTAAACTCCATGTATTCAGGATATTTCTCCTTAAATGTTTTGTCCGTCAAATTACACAAAGCATAATAGCCTATATCTTTGTTTGCTTCGTCTGCCTGAATCTCTTTTCTAATTATTGATCGACTCTCATCATATTTATCGTTTCTTTCCTTGTATTCATCCCAAACTGGTTGTAGTTCTTCCAAGATCTTTGTATATTTCTCAATAATCTCATTCTTATTGTTCAAAGCATCTTGAAGTTGAGGCAGAATACTAATATTAGATTGAATAATACGTTTAATATAATCTGACACCTTATCAGTTATGGGAATCAAAGTCTTCAGGCTATCTAAAAAGTCAAGAGCGCCAGAGACTTTTTCTCCTTTGAATAGAACATAATCATCACCAGTTAAAAGAGTATATGAACCTGGACAAAAAATATTGTATTTTATTTTGTATTCTCTAGCAGAAGCTGCAATGCCTTCAACGCCTGAGACCATTTCTTCAACTTCATTGATAATAAATTCATTGACAAACGCTTTCGGATCACTTACAGCAGCATTGTAAACTTCTGCCGTAAAAGACATCGTCTTTATCCATTCATTGTTTACTAGTTGATGACATCTTGTGTAGCGAATAATTTCAAAGGTCGAAGCATTTCGATAGTGAACCCAGTCAGAATATGGCAAAATACCTATTCCCTTATAATATATTTGAGTATAGAAATAACTTGATGAACCATAACCAAAGTTAGTTTTATACACAACCTTAAGATCTTTGTTCAAATCAAATGAAGGGAAAGACCAGCCTACCATACGATGGGAATAAGCCACAATCGATTTGTCCCTATTCAATTGATGATATTGTTGTTCCATTAAAAAAGGAACCACATGACTTGCTATTTCCTTATAAAACGCTTGCCTAAGACTTCTTTTATAGTTTTTTAATTCTTCCTTATTCCCATCTTTCTCCACTTCACCTACTTTCTCTTGATAATCTGCCCGTGACATGAATTTGACATCTTGTACGCCTTGGTAAGATCCACTTAAATATGGGCAGAAATCAAAAGACTCCTTCAATAGTCGCAATGGGGTTGCATTGACATAGTCCTGTAACTCCAAGACCGATCTGTTATCATTCTCTGCCATAGCATTTAACTTTTTGAGTAAATCCTGATGGGCATACTTAAGTTCGATGAAATCCATTTTCACCTTTTTACCATTTTCAATTCTGCGAAGGACACACATGTGCGTCTCATTCACTTTAACATTAGATACATCCATGATAGTTTCATTTTTAATTGTTACACTCTATTATACCATAACCATGGAAAAGGTAAACATCCTGACTGAAAAAAGATTCTTGTTTACTTTCTTATCTTTCATGGTATAAATAAATGTAATCAAATAAACCTCTTAATTATGGAATCACCTAAAGTAAAAAAGAACAGAAGAGAAAAGACATTCGGACAGCAGGAACGATATTGTTATGTAAGCAAATCCATCTTCAATGAGAGACTAAGATGCAAAGAGGATGCTTGGTTGCGCAACATTGACATCACAACAGAAGAGCCAAGGACTACCCGTATAGTCCGCCGTATCGTTGAAAAGCGTATGTGCCAGACTTACCATAAACAGCACAAAAGAGTTTTTCATGATCATGGTAATCGTAGCCGGCATAACATGAAACGTGCCGTGTCCTACGAACTCTATATATTAGGACAGGTGGAGAATGTGAACAAACTCAGCAGAGGTAATGCTACCCATTGGAAGCGACAATATGATCCTATTACAGGAAAAGTGGTATTTAAAAAGAAATTCGGCTATAAGACGATAGAAGAAGCAAAGGCTTCTGCTGTTAAACTTGTACTGGATAAGCCATGGTGCCACAAAGCAGTCAATGTGTATAAGTGTGCACATTGTAATAAATACCATATCGGCCACGAGAGTAACTTAACCACCAACCCGATACTGAGTATTTCGCACATAGCGATTGCCTAATTGCAGTTAAAAAAGGTTCAAGATGCCCTAATTTCATTTATTCTTACTACTTTTGTAGCAGAATAGAAATAAAGATGAACCGGTTCGTACTCATATTGGTTTTTGTTGTTGCATTTCCGTTCATCGGCAATGCACAGCGAAAGCGTGCATTTATGGTAGGCATATCCAACTATCATAAGAATGGATATAAGGTTTGGAATAACATACATGGTGCTGAGGATGTTGCACTCTTGAAGCCGGAGCTTGAGAAGAAAGGCTTCAAGGTACGAACCCTTATCAACGAACAGGCAACCTATCAAGGAATCCTTAATGCACTTAACTCTTTTATTGCCACTTCTAAGAAAGGCGATACTGTCTATCTTCACTTCTCATGTCATGGTCAGCCTGTAGAAGACGGCCTAAACGGATTAGTTAAAGATGAAAAAGATGGTTGGGATGAAGCTATAGTTCCAATTGATGCTGGCAAGGAGTATAATTCTACATACAAAGGTGAAAAACATCTTACTGATGACGAACTAAACGGATACATCAGCAAACTTCGGAAGAAGATTGGTCCAAAGGGTCTTCTTTATGTGGCTATGGATGCTTGCCATGCTGGTACGATGTCACGAAATGGATTTGAAACAGTTAGAGGGACAAATGAAGGATTGACAAAATCAGACATAAAGTATAATCCCTCAAAGGAAAAATTAAGGCATTTCCCCGTCATGACATCTAAAGAAATGTCACCGGTTTTATTTCTTGAAGCCTGCTTGTCTTATGAACGAAACACCGAAATAAGGGTCAATGGTAAGGAATATGGTGCATTATCATATAATATATGGCTGGCTATAAAAGACATGGGACATTTTGATAAGTATACCAAGGATAAGTTTAAAGCCAATATTGATGCATCCACTAAAATCAAAGGAAGATGGCCACGAACTCAAACACTCATAATGGAAGAATAATGCATTTCGCGTATGAATAAGTCAGAAGAAAGAATATTTGAGATATTCATAAAAAAATATGAACAGAGGACGATGAACTTTCTCTCTACGAGATATTCCGTACTATCTGAAGAGAGTATCCGAGACATCATTCAAGATTCATACGTTACTCTGCATAGGAACATTGAAGCAAGGAAAATATCCGAGCCCCAGTATCCCTATTTTCTTAAGATTTGTATGAACCTTTCCTTAAAAGCCATCAGCAAACAGGGTAAGCATATAGTTGTGGGAATCAATGATTCAGATATACAACAGAAAAATACAGTTTCAATGCATAAGGTAGAAAGTATTCTTCAAGTATGCGATGAGCAGGAGACTGTTGTCAACGAAAAGAAGATGCTTGTTCACAATGCACTTGACAATATGGCGTCTAGGTGTAGGGATTTATTATGGAGTTTCTATGCAGACGAATTGAGTTGGGCAACAATAGCTGCCCAATTTGGACTAAAGAATGCAGACACGGCTAAATCACAAGCTTCAAGATGTCGTCAGACTTTCAAAGAGAAGTATAACCATTTAAGAATGCAGACCTATGGCAATCAAAGATAATAGTGAAAGAATTGAAAGATACCTCCGAGAGCAAATGACACCAGAGGAAAATGAGGCATTCCTGAATGATCTCAGAAACGACAAGGAACTTCGTGAAGAGGCACAGATGATGGCTCTTCTCATTAAAGACTTGAAAGAAGAACAGAAAAAGCAAGAGGAATCCATCAAACAAGAAATTCTCACGTCTAAAGGTAACTCTACTGCCAAGACAATCCGACTGGTAAAATGGATTGGCTCCATTGCAGCCATGTTTATCCTTCTCTTTGGTGCCAACCAATGGTACACCTCATACAAGATAGATAAGGTATATGATGCTTACTATACCCCGTATGATGCCTCTGTGGCAAGAGGTGGAGATGACGAAGCCATCAAGCAGGAACTTGCAGAATTATATAATAAAGTGGGAACAGAGAAAAACGTTACCTCTGTTATAAGCCGTCTGCAAACCATCTATGATGGCATCCAGTCTGGCAGCGAAGACTACGCGGATTACACCTATTACGAGAATGACATTGCCTGGTACCTTGCCTTAGCCTACATCAAAGACCATAATCTTGACAAGGCAACAGTATTATTGAAGCCCTTGGCAGATAAAGACAATCCTGAAGCAGAAGATCTTCTTAATAGAATTACAAACCTATAAATTCAACAAGTATGACAGAGTTAGAAAAAGAACTTTTTGTTCAAAATCTAAAGCAATTCTTTCACAATAACTATGCAAAAGATGTTGCAGATGAAATGTGTGACAGATTAGATAAAGCAAAGAAAGAGGCAGATTCGTTTGAAAAGGTTTATACCCTGTATCAGCAGTATTGGTCGCAATTTCAACAAGCATATATGAATTTGGTATTAACAAACAGTCACACATGATTATTTAAAGTAGGCTGATCTAATTTCTTGCAAAAGGGGGAATTGATTTTTTCGGTAGTAAAAAGGCAGATAGAATCCGTTCCTTTTACATAAGATAAGTTGTTGGTTTCATTGAAGATATACCCTTCATATCCATTCTCTTGCAACATAGACTTAAAATGGAATCCATTAGAATAATCTGTGAGAAGCTGAGATAGATATCCAACATGGTCATTAGGTATTTGTAATACCCTTTCCATTTCGGCAGCAACTATTCCTATTTTCTTAGCATATTCTTGATTGGTTGCCCATAAAGAATTCTCTAATATTATATCTTCAATAGAACGAATACTTATTTGCATATCAGCAAATGATTCACCTTTCCAACTCTTGAAATTGTCAGTAAGAACTGGATAGCCTGCTTTATCAAAAGCAGCCAATAACTCAACACAAAAATTGAAGTCTCTCAAATCCAATAATTTGATATTCTTACTTGTCGTACACTCTGTAATCCAAATCCCCTTAGCAATATTTGCATTTTTTATAATTGCGCAACAGGCAGTATTTACAGCCTGATGATATGAATTAAAGAAAAAGAACGCTCCAATTTGATTCTTGATACCTGTATCAGAATAAACATATTCAGGATTCTTAAAGTCTGTACTCCATTCCTTAGGAGGCTCTTTTATGTCGTATCTGTATAGCTTTTCTCCTAATGGGAGAATATAATCTTTCAACTGATTCATATTTTCTCAGTTAATTCCATCCAATAAAATGAATGCAGCCCAATACTTGGGTTCATTATACTTACCACCCTCAACTTTACGGAGGAATTTTTGCGCAGACAAGAGTGACATCCGTTTGCTCTGACCAGAGACAAGGTTCTTATAGAATTGAGTCATCAGAATCTGTGTAGCTTTATCATCTACTTCCCAAAGACTCATTAAGATGGAGTTTGCACCAGCTTTCTTAAAACCACGTTGCAAGCCAAGGACACCTTCACTTTGGGCTATATCACCTAACCCCGTTTGGCAGGCTGATAGTACAACTAAATCAAGACCACGCAAGTCAACATCGGCAATCTCTTTGGCAGTCAATATGCCATCCTCAACATTGTCTGGCAATGTGTCACCTTCTAAAATTTGATTGGCTCCTGATAGAATCAGACCTGAGCGGGTTAAGGCCTTGTCTTCAGCAGATGCAATATGATTATCAAATCGCAAGAAATCATAACCAAAATCACTAGCCTCTTCTGGTGTATAGTAGAATCCATGAGTGGAAAGGTGCAGGGTTTTCAATCTTTTACCAGCTAAAGACTTAAAAGACTCTTCCGTCCCATTTTCACCAGTTAATAGGTTGTAGTTCCAATGAGCATTCCTTAATTCTTTACAAATCTGCTCAACTTCAACCTTAGTCTGTGGTAACGGCTCTTTTCCTCCTCGCAATTTCATTCTCCTCACATCTGCATGCTCTATGTACATAACATCCTCTATTTCTGATTTCTTCTTTAATGAAATAGCATTGAGTCCTGTATAATAATCCAAACCGCCATACAATACAGCACGATTCTCTGACTCTGTTTTCCTTTCTGTAACAAGTTCACGCGTTGATGACAAACGATAGATATTGTACTTCTCCATTCCTGGCAAATATTCTATACATATATTATAAAGAGCACCGGATGGGGAGAAATATATATTCTTAACTCCTTCCAACTCTGATTGTAACGGTTTCCATACCCAATCAGTCATTTCTTTGCATTGATAATAGAGTGTATCAGGGACTTGCTTTAGCTGTTTGTCCACAAAAAGATGTTTCATCTTGGGGCATTTTGAGTCCTTTCGCAATGATAAAGCAACGTATACAATACTATCATTGTTGATTGGGAAAGATAAAAACTCTATTGCAACATCTTCTGGGTGGAGATGTTCCTGAATGTCTTTCCATTTCAACTTCATACTACAAGTGATGTCACCATATTCCTTGCATTTCACAATGAGTGAATCCTCCAAACTATATATCACATTCTGCAAAGAATCGGCGTTGAGTTTTCTATATAAGGAATCTTTTTCCAAATTCTTTGCTAAAATATACCTGTCAGCCTTTAGTTCTGCCCATAAATTGTTCAATGTATCATCATTACTCTCTTCAATTACTCTTTTTACGCTATTCTCAGTAATAAGCAATGCACCTTTCATCATTAAAGACGCATTGTAAGCAGCCTCAATAATTGAATCTGAATGAGTATAATAAGCATAGGTGGGTATTTGCTGATTCAGTAAGTCAGAATAACCTTCAATATATTTGGAACGTTCATCGTATGTTAATTCTTGAAATGTAAACAACAAATCCTCACCTGCTAACTTCATGAATTCAGCTGTGTATTTGATTAATTTGTCGATATCATTAAAGCAGAATGAGTATTGTAAAAGGTATGAAAGAGTTCTTTGATATAACTTTCTTTGCCGTTGTTTTTTATAAAACTCATCACAGCATAACAAATGATTAATCGCTTGTTTGAAGTTCCTTTTTCCTCCATATGCGATTCCCAAGTTCATATTAGAATATGCCATGTTTTCGCTGTTTGGTGAAAAATACTTTTCTTTTAATTCAAGGCTTTTCTTCTCATATACTAATGCACTGTCATATTGTTCTTTTTGATTGTAATAAGAGGCCAAATTTGAGAGTTTTGTAGTATAATTTGCATATCCGTTGTAAACATTGCTATATGTTATCGTCGTGGGCTTAGCCTGTGCCAAGCACTCCTTTTGTATTTCTATTGCTTTATCCGTTTCACCCATGGCGGAATAATATATTGCTATTTGATTCAGGTCATCACTAGTCGCAAAAGAAGGTCTATCTTGTATAGCACATTGATAACACTTGATAGCAGACTGAAAGTCTCTGATGCTATAATAGCACCATCCCATTTTCAACAAATTGGGTCCTGAATTATTTATTTCAATGAGTTTTCGGCAAGCCCTAAACGCATCCTTGTACTTTCCTGAGCTATTTAGGACATTTACATAAGAATCTAAAGCTAAGTTGTAATACCACTTCTCCAAAGGACTCTTCAAGAATCTTTTTTCCCAAAAATCTGCGCGGTTTTTCTCAATCTGGATTGCTTTATCCCACATACCCGTCTTAGTGTAATAATTAGATAAGGTTGAATAATCAGACAATATAGGAAAATCATTTGAGAAATCAATAAGGAATAACTCTCTGATTCCTAAACTTTGTTCCATATATTTTACGGCAGAAAGATAATCCTCTTCTTCATATGAAATTTTGGCTAATTCTCTTAATGCAGACTTCCCCAACCAGTTTTCTTCTGATAATTTAGATATAATATCGTAACTATGCAGAAGATGTTTTTTCGCATCGGCGAAAAGCCTTTTCGAAGTATATGCTAGTCCTAAATCATACAGAGACAATGCGTAACGATGACTATTCCTACCAAGTGCAATAGAATCATATTCGCAAATCTTTTTATACCCTAAAACATCTACATTTTCAGTCCAGACATTTTTTAAAGAATTATACAAAGAATCAGATCTTTCAGTCAGAGTTCTGTCAAATGGTTCCAACATATAATCCAGATCTATAGTCTCTGCTTTTTCTTTTTGACCACTTTTATAATATGCACATGCTAACCATATTCGAGAATAGTCACTTCTGTCTCTTGATAAAATCGAGTGATGGCAATAAAGTTTATCAAATGCGAAACATTTTTCAAAACACAAAATGGCTTCTTGATAGGCTTCTTTTTTATATAAATGTACTCCCTGTCTGAAAAGAGTATCTGATAAAGCTATAGAATCTTCTTTTGTTTGTAATGTGCTATTTGCATATGGAACAGAGTACCTTACTTCTCTCAAATAACGACTATTTAGCGCTGATATGGAATCATAAAACAAAGTGATAGAGTCAATGTGTAGTGTAGGAGCAAGGCTTATAGAGAAAACAGGTATACTATCCTTCGGAGCAGGAAAGATAATGTTAAAAGTGTCTGTTTGATATGCTTCTGAATGAATAAAAGAAATTGTAGTTTTAGGGAAAAAAGAATGTTTCTTTTCTCCTGTATTATAATCTTTAAGAAATAACAAGTGGTTTTCTATGGTGAACGAAGAATTCGGTTTCTTGTTTTTTATTACCCATTTAGTTTTAAGACTATCGTTCTTATTCTCAATTGTTTTTAAAGAAAGAAAATGAGCATCTGTTTCTATAATTGCATCAACATCAGTACCTGTATAGGCATTACCAACAACAATATAAGCACCATCCTGAGCATAGATATAGGATTGTGCATAGCATAACAGCAAGATAAAAAAACATCTTACAATAACCATTCTAATGCAAATATACAGCTTTATTTTCATAATCAATCATTTTTTTAAAAAAAAATCATTTCACTGTTTACCTTTTAGCTGAATAGGGTATAATAAGACGTAAACAACAAATTAGTAACAATTAAAACAAAAGAAAAATGAAACAGTTAGTTCTTACAATCATCGCCATCATGGCAGTCACAACCAGTTTTGCACAGTACAATCCGTGGCCAAACTTCTCATCAAAGTCATCATCGGCAAAAGGTCACACAAGCGTATCAAACAGTATGCCGACGTTTCCAAGCCACAGTACAACAACTGTTAGTGGCTACAGTCGTAGCAATGGAACTTATGTTGAACCCCATGTCCGTACCAGGCCTAACAGCACCAACTTTGACAACTTCTCTACCAAGGGGAACTCAAATCCCTTCACTGGTTCCACTGGCTATCGTGCCCGAGATTACTCAAGAGATGCTTACAATTATGGAGCTGGTCAAGTTATCCACATTGGGCCTCGCGGTGGTCAGTATTACAACAATAGCAATGGCCGCAGAACTTATGTACCAAAGCGTAATTTGTGGTAAATAACGATAGAAATCCCTTGGCTATAATAAAATGCAAGGGATTTCTAATTATTAAGACATCCGAATCAATAATACCATTTCTATATAGTATGACGCAAACGGGAAACCTGACTATTAAGAACAAGAGCGAAGTACTCTACCTATGTATGAACAGCATTCTGTATATCCAGGCAGACGGAAACTATTGCGACATCTATCTTGCTGATGGTAGCGTGCTCAATACACTCACCTATCAGCGGGCGGAGATTGCAAAGATGATGGATGAGCAGATTCCAGAGAACATCAGAAAACGGTTTGTTTTAGTCGGAAAGTCGTATATGGTGAATACGGATTATGTGCTTCGCATCCAGCCGAGCAAGCAACTGCTTACGTTTATGGTCAACCTATTCGGAACAACCAGGAAAGTGACTATAAAAGTTACGACCAAGGCTCTCACCAAACTGGCGGAGGAAATGGAAATGCAAACGGACGAACATGCTTTTCGTACACCATAATCATGCTTTCGTACCCTGAAGCATAGAAAGAGAACTTTGAGAACAAAAGAATTTGTAGATTTGCATTTTGAATAACAACAAGGAACGGCAGACTACGGTCTGCAAGTCCCACGTCCCAAAACAAAACCGCCAATTTCCTGGGATTAATTGGCACAAACTGAATTTCCGTTATGAAGAAAACAAGAGATTTACAATCGAAGAGGGGTTGGATAGTTGCCCTTATGTTTTTAACCGCCGTAAACTTGAATGCGAAATCGGAACTGTTCACCATAGTTGAGGGCAGTCTGGACGTTTTGTTCGAACTGAAAAAAACGGCTGTTTTTGAAATTGACTATTCTCAGATGATGGTCACAAACAGCAAGGACCATGAAGACGATGTTGACTTTTCCACATGGATGCAGGCTCAAGATGAAGATGACGACAAATGGACAACCGACTGGGAGACTAAAGACAAAGAGAAATGTCACAAGGCTTTCAGAGAACATTTCAATAACGAAGTGAAACAGGGATTGAAACTATCAAAACTCGGAAAGGACTACAAGGTTGTTCTCCGGCTTACAATGATTGATTTCGGTCCTGCCGTTAAGTATGGTTTGGGTGGAATAAAAGGAGGTGAGGCTAAGGCCAATGGCATTTTTGAGGTGAGAGACCTCAACACTGACGAAGTTAAACTTATCTTGAAATTTGAGGGACTGAAAGGCGAAAGTAGTTTCAAGCAGATTGGGCGCTTAATCGGCATCTTTGAGAACTTTGGTGAGGAACTTTCTGACTATCTGAAAGACTACCAGAAAGGGCAGAAAAAAAAGAAGAATTGAAATAATGTTCCATGTCCTGCTTGCAATTGTGTCGCGACCTGCGACACAATTTGCTTGTTTTTACGCTTATTGAATAGTGAATGTTTCAGCATTCAAAGAATAAGGAGTTACCTTCATTACCAGATTTTTGGTGAGTGTGTCTATCAGGTATTTTGTTTCATTATTCAAAGTACTATTGTGACGTATGAAATGGTGGAAACGATGTAGGGTTGTCAGCAAAAACAATTAAATCAAGGTACCCAACAGGCATTCAACCTATGGCAGGGTTAAGTTAAAAACCATTCAACTTTTTCTAGGGAAGTACACAAAGTACAAATAAAACGGTTACGGTTACAGCTGTAACCATGTAACCAATTTGCTCTTATAAAAAACGCAAACTAATTATATATATCTAATAATCAATACATTACTACTTTATATTATCTATATGCCAACCCAGCGGTTACATGGTTACAGCTGTAACCATGTAACCATTTGCTGTCAACTATTCCAGTATAAGACATATGTTATTGGAGGGTCTTTTCATAGGACTTACGGGGCGAAACCATAAGGATTAAGGGAGGGAACTGCCGTTTTTCCATCGATTGCCTAAATGCAAACGATGGTGTGCCTATACCCAAACGATCGTGCGCCTATACCCGGTTTGAAACACATCAAAAACATCATCTTCGCAGGACAAAAAAGATCTACGGACATATTGGACAATAAGGACTATCAACCGTACAGGCTGATATATATCAGCATTCTATGCTTCGACCACATGATGATCTTAGAAACGAGTGTGAATAATAACCATAATTAATCCACAAATACTTTTTTATGTTGGTGAAGTTTACCAACGATATTTATTGATTTATTGATTTGTTGTTTTATGAAATGTTTTCTTCTTTTTTAGTAATGAAGGAATCTCTAAATGGACAGTTTTCCGAGTTCCTCACCCATCAACTGGTGACTATACACCTCTGGTTTTAACTTGAAATTCACTCCTTGTTGGAATAATATCACAAAGTCGCTACCCCCAAAAAGGAAATACCCCAAATCTTCACCTTTAACGACCTTGGCACCTGTCTTGACATTGTCTGTCCAGTTAATACTTGTTACCGGCATCATGCCGATAGGCAACAGAGCCACCAAGCCATAGTCAGGAGTGTCGAGAATGACACAGCCACGGGTCTCTATCGACTGCCATCCAGGTGTGTCGCAGTATAGGTCGTATTTCTTTGTGGCTGGATTCCAGGTAATAGTACCACCCACAGCATAGTCACCATCAATGATGTTCACCTCTTTCACCACACCAGAAATGGGGAAATGATATCGATGATAGTCATAAACATTCAGATGGTGAGTGTCGTTTTCTTTAGATGTTTCTGACTGCTGTCCGGACCGATCATGATGTCGAAGTCGCCTGGTTCCAGGACATATTCGAGACGATGGTTATAGAACTTCAACAGATCATCTGTGATCTCGAACTTCACCTCACGGCTCTCACCCTTCTTCAGATGGATGCGCTGGAAGCCCTTGAGTTCCTTGACAGGACGGGAGATGCTGGCCACGACATCGTGGATATACAGCTGCACGATCTCATCCGCATCATAGTTACCCGTATTTGTGACCACCACAGAGGCCGTGCGACCATCCAGGCGGATATCGCCGTAGGAGAAGGTGGTATAGCTCAGACCATAGCCAAAGGGATAGAGCGGGTCATTGCGCACATCGAGGTAATTGCTCTGGAACTTGTTGTATTTCGCTGCACCCTCGCCGACGGGGCGGCCCGTAGGCAGCAGGTTATAATAGAGCGGCTCCTGACCTGTGGTCTGCGGCATGGAGACGGTGAGCTTGCCGCTGGGCACCTTATCTCCGAAGAGCACGTCACAGATGGCATCACCTGCCTCGCTGCCCCCAAACCATACATTCATGATGGCAGGAACATGCTGCTGCTCCCAGGTCAGCACCGTGGGACGGCCAGAGAAGTTCAGCAGCACGAGCGGCTTGTTGAGTTTGAGCAGTTCCGCGAGCAGCTGTCTCTGCACATCGAAGAGCTCAAGGTCAGCACGACTGGAGCTCTCTCCACTCATCTCTGCCTCTTCGCCCATGGCACAGACGATGACATCGGCCTCCTGTGCGATGCGCAGTGCCTCGGATCGCATCTCCTGGGGATTACCCCAAGGGGTCACGCGAGAATGACTGCCGGCCATCTGCAGCTGGGGATCGGAGGTGAAGTTACACCCCTGAGCACAGAGCACGGTCGCCTTTCCGCTGACGGCACGCTCCATTGCCTCCTTCAGAGACGGGTACTTGTCGTGTACCGCGGCCACCGACCATGTGCCAGCCATATTGACGCGATTGTCGGCCATCGGTCCTATCAAGGCGATCTTTCCTTGTTTCTTCAGTGGCAGGAGCTGGTTCTCATTCTTCAACAGTACAAAGGTCTTGGCAGCCATGTCACGGGCAGCCTGCCGGTTCTCGGCAGTGAAGATATCCTTCTGACGGCGTTTCGCATTGAGGAAGCGGTAGGGATCCTTGAACAGTCCCAAGTCGTATTTGGCCTCGAGGACACGGCGGCAGGCCTGGTCGATCTCTGCCATCGTCACCTTCCCTTCCTGAAGCGACTGCTGCAAGGTCTTCGAGAACCCTTCGGCACACATATCCATATCCGTACCAGCCTTCAGCGCCATGACCGATGCCTGCTGGAGATCGCCCAGACCATGCTTGGTAATCTCATCGATAGAGGCATAGTCGGTGACAACAAAGCCCTGCCAGCCCCATTGTTTGCGCAGCACGTCGTCGATGAGCCAGCGGTTGGCGGTGGCGGGGATATAGTCCACAATATTGAATGAGGTCATAAAGGAGCCGGCTCCCGCCTTTGCTGCTGCCTCGTAGGGTGGGAAGAACTGGTTATACATGCGGATATGACTCATATCGACGGTGTTATAGTCGCGCCCTGCCTCTGCCCCACCGTAGAGGGCATAATGCTTCACGCAGGCCATCAGGTTCTCCGGACCATAATTACCCTGATAGCCCCGTACCATCACCTCGGCAATCCGACTGCCAAGGAAAGGATCCTCGCCACTACCCTCGGCGATGCGTCCCCAACGGGCATCGAGGGCAATGTCCACCATGGGACTGTACGTCCAGTTGATGCCATCGGCTGAAGCCTCCTTGGCTGCGATACGGGCTCCCTGTTCGATGGCCTCCAGGTCCCAGCTGCACGACTGTGCCAAGGGGATGGGGAACACGGTCTCATAGCCATGAACCACGTCCATGCCGATGATCAGGGGAATGCCCAGACGACTTTTCTTGACAGCGGTCTCCTGAAGGATACGGATGTTGTCGATACCCTTCAGGTTCAGTACAGAGCTTAATTTGCCCTTCGCTATCAGGTCGAGTATCGGACTGTCTTTCTTGACGCCAGTGGTGATATCACCAGCAGGCAACAGGTTCAGCTGTCCGATTTTCTCTTCAACGGTCATCTTCGACATCAGGTTGTCGATAAACTGGTCTTTCGTTTGTGCTACCGACATCAGCGACATCAACAGCATCAAGCCCATGAATAGCAGTTTTTTCATATTGATCTTTAATTGATGCATATTAGTTATTTTATTTGCAAAGATAATCTTTTTTTGGGGATTGTGCAATATTTGTCAGTGATTTAGATGGTTTTTTTTGTCAGAGGCTCCCTTGTTCTTCGTACTTCAAACAGTCGCCGATACGGAAAATGTCTCTTTTTGAAATTTTTATTAGCAATTGCTTGTGAATTTCAAAAAAATTACTATCTTTGCACAATTCAAACTATTAATAGGGAAACAAGATGAAACAATATGCTAATTGCTCAAGACACGCTTGGTTGTGCCTTATGACCGCGATGTTGCTGTTGCTGGCACCAGCCAAGGCCTTGGCCGACATGTGTTTCGGCGAGTATTGCGAGGTGAAGCACAGCCCATCCATGCAAGAAAGCAATGATATAGCAAATAGAACGTTTCACCCCAAAACGAAAAAGAATGAAGACAATGAAGACAAAGAGAATGGTGACGGGCAGTGCCCGACTCCTGCCCACATTGCTCTGCCTGATGCTGAGTCTGTTTGCCACCCGCGCCCTTGCTGATAAATTTAGCCAGAAGAATTCCAATGGCGTAACGATCTATTATGATGCGTACTACGAGGAAGGTGTAACTGATCCTATTATCAAAGTTACAAGTAATCCCAACTATTATGAAGGAACGGTGGTAATACCCAAAGAGGTATCATTTAATGGAAAGCAGTTGGAGGTGAAAGCAATCGGCGAAGGAGCTTTCAATGGTTGCGGTAATCTGACCTCGGTCACCATCCCCAGTGGCGTGAAATGGATTGAAAACTTTGCTTTCAGAGGCTGTTGGAAATTGACATCCGTCAACATACCCGACAAGGTAACCTTAATTGGAGTAGAGGCTTTCAATGGTTGTTGCGCCCTGGAATCCATCAACATCCCCAACAGCGTTGATTTTTTTCTCGTCAAATGCTTTTTTAGATTGTACCAGCCTGAGAACCGTCAACATTCCCAGCAGCGTGACCGATACTGGGGATTGTGTTTTCGATGGTTGTACCAGCCTGACTTCCGTCAACATTCCCAGCAGTTTAAAAGTTATTCATGATTGGATGTTCAGGGGATGTACATCGCTCGCTTCCATCGTCATCCCTGAAGGCGTGGAAACCATCGGATTTGGCGCTTTTTCGTCATGTACCAGTCTGGTCTCCGTCACCATCCCCAGTACTGTGACAACAATTTCTGAAGAGGCATTTTGGTATTGCGAAGGGCTTACTACCATCAAGTCATTTATACAGAATCCGCCAGAAATACCAGCATCAGCTTTCTACAATTATGTTATGTCCACCCTTTTATGTGCCAGAAGGAGCTATAGACAGATACAAATCCAAAAATTACTGGAAGTTTTTTACAATAAAACCGATCACTGAACAGTGCGCTACGCCGACGATCGCCTATAACAAAGGGAAGTTATCGTTCAGCTCCGACACCGACGGTGCCACCTGCAAATGGACCATCACCGATGAGGACGTCACGACGGGAGAAGGCAATGAGGTGACACTGGCGGTCAGCTACCAGGTGAGCGTCTATGCTACGAAGACAGGCTATATGGATTCCGAAGTGGCCACTGTCACGCTTTGCTGGCTGGACGTGAATCCGCAGATTGAGGGAATCGTCACCGGCACCACTCGGCTTCAGGCCCTACCCGTGCTCATCAGGACAGCAGGCGAAACCATCAGTATGGAAGGTCTTAACAACGGCACTGCGGTGAGCGTCTTCGACATGAATGGCAGACTGCAGGGCTCTGCCGTGGCTAGCGGCAATACGGCAACCATCAGCACCACCCTCACCACTGGCAGCATTGCCATCGTCAAGATAGGAGAAAAGGCGGTGAAGGTGATGATGAAGTGAACACTTTAATGATCCGTTATCTATAGTTTCTTTGTCCTCTTGCTCTGTCCGATGGCACCCACGGGACAGACGAGGCGGCAGAGATGACAGCCCACGCACTTTTTGCCGATGATGTGCGGTTGTCGCGAGTCATGGTCGAAGGTGATGGCCTGGTGCCCACCGTCCTGACAAGAGATGTAGCAGCGTCCGCAGCCGATGCACTTCTCACGATCGATCTTCGGATAAACCATGGTCTCGCGGTCAAGGTCGGAGGGTAGTACGAAGGAGGGCAGTTGTTCGCCCACGATGTCCTCCAGCCGTTCTATACCTTGCTCCTGCATATACGTCTGCAATCCCATGATGAGGTCATCGATGATACGGTAGCCATATTGCATGACGGCCGTACACACCTGCACATTGCGGCAACCAAGCTGGATGAACTCCAGTGCATCACGCCACGTCTCAATACCGCCAATTCCACTGAACTCAACGTTCCTGCCCTTCGACCGTTCCCCGTTGATGATGGGGTTCTTTGCCATCTCGAGGATGTAACGCAGTGCTATGGGCTTCACCGAACGCCCGCTGTAGCCCGAGATCGTTTTCTTCTCGCTCACCTCCGCCTCCTCTGTCATCGTGACGCTCTTGATGGTGTTGATGGCGGAGATGGCATCGGCACCGGCAAAGTAGGCACCCATGGCGGGTTGGTTCATCTCGGTGATATTGGGTGTCATCTTCGGTATGACGGGAATCTTCACGCTCCGCTTCACATACGCCGTGTAGAATGTCACCAGCTCAGGATCCTGTCCTACATCGCTGCCCATGCCTGCCAGTCGCATCTGCGGACATGAAAAGTTCAGTTCCACCGCGTCGCAGCCCGCCTCCTCGGCCATCTTCGCCAGTTCTATCCACTCCTCCTCGTACTCGCCCATGATACTGGCTACCACAATCTTGGTGGGATAGTTCTGCTTCAGGTGTCGCAGGATGTCGAAGTCCATCTCGTAGGGATTCTCCGAGAGCTGTTCCATGTTGCGGAATCCCGCAAATGACGAGCCCTCCCTGACGGCATCAAAACGGGGTGACACCTCGTGGATGTCCTGCTTACAGATGGTCTTATAGAAGACACCACCCCACCCTGCTTCAAGGGCTCTCGCCACCATCTCATAGTTGGTGCATACCGCTGATGAGGCAAGGAAGAAGGGGTTCTCGCAGCTGATGCCGCAGAACGTGATCTCCAGTCCATGCTCCACATTCTTCTCTGTACTCTTCTCATGCTTCACCGCACCCAGCAGTTCCCTTATTCTGATGGGCTGGTCATAATGAATACATGCTTTCTCAGCACGTTCCAGGTCGTAGTCCGTGCAACCCTCCACCCATCTCCAGGCATTCTTCGCATTGTCAAAACGAATGGCACGTATAGCCCTTGCAGGGTCACCATGATCGCAAGCTTTGGTACAAGTAGCATCCTCGCACAACAGGCAGCGTGCAGCCTCTTCATGAATGTGTAGCATAATGATTTCCTCCTATTTTGGTTAGCGGTTAAATATTACTGAGCAATTGCAAAGATACAAACAAATATTTATAAAAACAATTATTTGTTTTGTTCTGCTCTCATTTTTTCATATCTTTGCAACAGTTTAAGTACATTCACTAAAAAAAGAAAGACCTATGAGGATTTTATTCATTGGAGGGACTGGCACCATCAGCAGTGCCATCACCCGACAGCTGGCAGAGAGTGAGCATGAGCTTTGGTTGCTGAACCGTGGTAACCGATTAGACGAGGTGCCGGAAGGCGTGAACCAGATTATTGCCGACATCAATGACGAGAAGGCCGTGGATGCCCTGCTTGGTGACATGCGTTTCGATGCTGTCTGCGAGTTTATCGGCTTCGTCCCCGAACAGGTGGAGCGCGATTACCGTCTCTTTGCCCACCGCACCCGACAATATGTCTATATCAGTTCGGCCTCAGCTTACAACAAGCCAGCACGCAGTTATGTGATCACTGAGGGTACCACTCTGGCTAACCCCCATTGGCAGTATTCACGCAATAAGATTGCCTGTGAGGAGCTGCTGATGAAATATTACAGAGAGCAGCAGTTCCCCGTGACCATCGTACGACCCAGTCACACATACTGCGAACGCAGCGTACCCGTAGGGTTCCATGGTACCAAGGGCAGCTGGCAAGTACTGAAACGTATGCTTGACGGGAAACCTGTGATTGTGCATGGTGACGGCAGTTCGCTGTGGACCATGACCTGCAACGAAGACTTTGCCCAAGGGTTCATCGGACTGTTAGGCAATCCCAAGGCCATCGGTGAGGCGTTCCAGATCATGTCTGACGAATCGTTGTCATGGAACCAGATCTACCAGGCCGTGGCCGATGCGCTCCATGTGCCGTTCAAGCCATACTATATCTCATCGGAATTCCTGAATGCCGTAGCACCGAAGGAATATGATGTTGAGGGTAACCTTTTAGGTGACAAGGCGGTAACGGTGGTATTCGACTGTGCAAAGCTGAAACGCGCCGTTCCTGGATTCCAGGCTCGCATCCGTTTTGAGGAAGGCGTACGCCGCTGCGTACAGTATGTGCTGTCGCATGAGGAGTGCCGGCAGGAAGACCCTGAGTTCGACGAATGGTGCGACCGTGTCATTGCCACCCTGGAGGAGGCCAAGGCACAACTGCGCGGATAGGAATGTATGGGGGACATGATCACCGTAGGATTATCCCCGCTGATCCCTCTTCCCCCATTTCTTATCGTAACGTCCTTCCGTATCCACCTTTCCGCCGAACATATTCAGGCGGTAGCGCACATGCAGCATGGCATAGCTGTTCACACTATTGTATTTCGTATCGCTTCGACCAGTGGCATTCACCCAATGGTCGAAGTTGCTTTGTTGTCCTAGCAGATCGTAGAAGTTCAGGGCAACGATCAAGGATTTACTCTTCAGGAACGTCTTTGAGACTTGTCCGTTCCAGATGAGCTCGTTGGTATTCATCGTCGGGTCGTTATATCCCCTTCTGCTCCTTTCGTGCAGGTTACTGCTCACCTCGAAGTCCCAGGGCAGGTGCACCAGGAACTGTCCTCCATAATTGAACTGCCAGGTATCGAGATTAGCATTGGGCTGCAGTTCGTTGCGTGAATGCTGGTAGTTGACCTGTCCGTCCAGTGTAACCTCCAGCCATTCGTTACGGAAGCCGGCGGTGATCCGTTCGTTCACATTGAAACTCCTTGTGGTATTCTTCTTGGCATCCGCCTGTTGCTGTGCCACATAGCTCACGAAGTTATTATATCTCACACGGGTATCGGTGCCTACGTTCCAGTGGGCTGCAGAGTCGAGGGCGGTATTGAAGGTAAAACCTCCGTTCACGTTCCAGTTGCCGTTGATGTTCTCCGGTCGTGATAGACTTCCTCCCGTCTTCGCATCATATCGTACGAGGTTGGAGATACTGTTTCTGATATGACGATAGTTAACATACGCCACGATGCTCCGCTTATAGCGTTGGATATAGTTATTATAGTAGGTGTTCAGCGAATTGGTGAACTGGGGCTTCAGTCCAGGGTTACCCTGTGTAATATAAAGGGGGTTGGAGTCGTCGGTGATATCGAGCAGCTGGGTAATCTCCGGCTGTCGGGTATCTCCGCGATAGTGAATCCACAGGTTACTCTGCTCACTGAACTTATAGTGGTAGTCGAGTGTAGGTGTCAGATTGGTCACGTTCCTGACGGTATCCACATGGATGCCCCTGTAGTCCTGAATGAAATCCGAGTGCTGCGGCTGTACCAGGAAACCAATGTTATAGTCGTAGTTCTCTTCTTTGTGCCTCAGTGTAAGACGGATATTATGGGTGTAGTTCCTGTATTCAGAGTATCTGCTCAGCGAACGGTCGAGGAAGGTATCCAGATGGTCATTGACCGTTGAGAGCCAGGGAGTCCACTCACGGTACTGCGGAGAGATTCCCGCAAAGATATCCTGCGGCTGCCTACTGAAATCGTAAGTCTTGCGGTCGCTCTTGTTCATGCTGTACCTCAACTCGTAATTTGCCTGCAGGTGTGCCCCTTTCCACAGCGGCTCACTGTAGGTGGTGCTCACCACGTAGCCGTTGTTGTCGGTAGGTGTGGTATGGTAGCGGGCGGTGTAGTAGGTGGAGTCCTGTCCCCACTGATCCTTGACCATGAAGAGGTAAACGTTGTTGTCTGATGCACTCCTGTTCCTATTACTTCCCATGCTGCCTTCCAGTCGTACCATAATATTTCTGCCACGGGGGTTCAGACGCCGGTAGAGCTGCAGCATACTCCAGATGTTCTTGTTCTCCCCGTAGGAAAGATTGGCAGACTGACTCCTGTTCACCATCACGTTCTTGAGTTTGTCTGAGGGTGACAGAATCTCATCCAGAGGATGGTCAACATAGAGATACGGATCTTCACTGAAGGTGGCTGACAGTGAGGTACCTGTACCATCGGAGGTGCCCACGCTACCGTTGGCACGCATCATGATATTGGTCAGCGTATCAGGCTTCCATTCCATGCGGGCATTCATGTTCCAGTTGTTGCTTCTGGAGAAATCCTTCGTAATGCTGTTCGAGAAGGTGCGGTAAGTGTCACTGTAGGTATTCTCACTGGCATTCTCGTTCTGGTTGTCACCATCGTTGTGACGCCAACGGATGTTGAAGTCCACCTTCAGTTTATCCCCGTCATCGTAGTTCAGGTTCGTGCCCAGCATCTTACGCGCATTCAGTCCTCTGCGGTTCCACCATCCGGCATTCTCCTCTTTGTTGTTGAAGTTGCCCAATACCACCAGACGCATCACGTCGGTGAAATGACTGGCCATGCCCCGCGAGGCATAGCGGTGCTTGGTACCACCAGCCAGATCGAGGTTTGTCATGTATCCGCGGTTCATCCCTTTCTTCACAGAGAAGTCAAGCACCGTTTCCTTTTCTCCGTCCTCAATTCCTGTGATGCGGGCCTGATCGCTCTGCTGATCGTAGAACTTCACGTTCTGGATGATGCTGACAGGGAGGTTCTTCAGTGCTGTCTCCACATCACCGAGCATGAACTCCTTGCCATCCACCAGGATCTTCTTCACCTCCTTGCCGTTGATGGTGATGTTTCCGTCTTCATCCACTTCTGCCCCAGGGATGCGCTTGATGAGTTCCTCGATGGCCGAGCCCTCGGGAGTACGGAAGGCCTCGGGACTATACACCAAGGTGTCTTTCTTCACGATCACGGGCGACACCCGTGCGGTGACCACCGTTTCCTTCAGCATCACAGTCTCTGCAGACATCTGCAGATATCCGAGGTCTTCATTCTGGTTACGACGGAGGGTTACCTCACGCTCAATGGTCTGGTAGCCTATTGAGGATATTTTCAGTCGATAGCTTCCTGCCGACGGTGCTTCCACAGAGAAGGCACCTTTCTCGTTGCTGACGGTTCCTCCCACGAAGGAACTGTCGGAGGTCAGGAACAGCTGTATGGTAGCCTGCGATACCGGTTCTTTCATCTCCGTGTCGTGGAGTCGTCCGCTGATGGTAAGTACTGGGGTTTCCGACTGCGCCCAGATATCCTGGGAAAACAGTACACATAAAAATACAAGGAATAGTTTTATTTGTTTCATGATGAATCGTTAACGTTTTGACGTGGAATCCGTCCATGACATTATTTTCCTTTCACCCGGTCTTTGAATGCCGATCCGAAGATCACATACTGGGTATTACCGGCAATGGTTCCCTCGTTTTGTCCCCAAAGGAAGGGCCAGTCGTCGAAGTTCTCGAAATGGTCGGGCCGCTAAATAAAAACATCTGCTCATTAATTACTAACTGATAGTTGATATTGGTTTAATTCGCTGCAAAGGTAATGAAATAATATGGAATATCCCCCAATGAGCACAACGTTTTGGTAAGAACAACAGTTTTTATAGTTTTTTTCTATTACAAGAAGTGTTGATTTAGAAAAAATAATTACTTTTGCAGCCAAAAGTTGTATTTTAGGACCTGTTGGATGAATTAAAATAAAAACATACTTACTATTTTTATGGGTAATTTCATATTAGCAGACAACCAAGATCTTAGCAGATATGCACTGGAAACACTAATCAGACAAGACGAGGATCATGTGATCCGACGAGCTACAGATAAGGCAGGACTGGTGCAGTTATTGAAAGAGAACGAGAATTCCGTGGTGATTCTCGACTATACTTTATTTGACTTCACCGACGAAAATCAGCTGCTGATCGTCAGTGAGCGGTTTTCATTAACCACATGGATTTTGCTCAGCGATGAACTTACCCAGGGATTCCTGCGGACAATTGTTTATTCCTCCCATGCTTTCAGCGTCGTATTCAAAGACTGCAGCATCAAGGAAATAAAGGATGCATTACAATATGCCTCACGAAAAGAACGCTATGTCAGCCAGAGGGCCATGGAACTGATTCTTGCCCGTCAGCAAGAAAAAGAGATACCCGATGTGCTGACAGGGACGGAGATGGAGATTGTCAAAGCCATTGCCCAAGGAAAGACCACCAAGGAAATTGCCAACGAACGGTTCCTGAGCATCCACACCGTTACCACCCATCGAAAGAATATCTTCAGGAAATTGAAAGTCAACACTGCGCATGAAATGATCAAGTATGCACTGCGGGCAGGATGGGTGAACGCCTCGGAATTCTATATCTAGCCCAATGCCTGACGGATATCCTCCAAGAGGTCTTCACCGTCTTCCAATCCCACACTGATTCTTACCGTAGTGTCACGTACCCCCATCTCCTCACACTGTTCCCTGGTGAAAAGGCCGAAGATGGTAGATGCTGGATGAATAGCCAGTGATTTCCTGTCGAAAAGGTTCGTGGCACGTCGGATCACCTTTAACTTGTCAATGAAGGCAAAGGCGGCTTCCTTCGATATTAGATCTATAGTAAACACCGCACCAGGCAATGATCCGAATTGTCTGCAGGAGAGTTCATAAAAGGGATTATCCTCCAGACCCGTATAGTTGACATGCTGGATGGCAGACAGTTGCTGACATTGACCTGCCAGCCACAGTGTTGTCATAGATTGACGCCGATAACGAATGTCGAGGGTATCTAATCCGAGGGTTTCCATATAGGCAGCCTGAGGCGTCATCAGACTTCCCAGATTCGTAATCAGTTCTGTCTTCACACGAGCTGTGAAAGCCAGCCGCTTTCCGACTTCCTTCACTCGCTGAAGGAGGGCGGATGTAGGCGATTGTAACCAGTCAAACGTACCGTAATCTATGAGCAAGCCACCTAACCCCGTTCCTCCCCCTGATATATATTTGGTACTGGAAACCACTTCTATATCGACCCCGAAGTGACTGGCATGGAAGGAAGAAAAGGGTACGATGGTAGAATCAGCAATCAGGGGCACTCCCTTCCTGTGGACTATGGCGGCCAACGCTTGGATATCGGCTACGAACAGCTGGGGATTGGTGATGATTTCGAAGAACAGGGCGCAGGTGTTTTCATCGATCAGTCGCTCCACCTCTTCCAGATGGGTGAAGTCTGCAAAACGAGTCTCTACTCCTAAGCCGCCAAGGGTATCGCGGAGCAGTGAGACACTATTGCCAAAGAGATGTTTCGAGGCAACGATATTCAAACCCGCAGCACTGACAGCTGTCAGCGCATAGGCAATGGCTGCCATTCCCGTATTCAATGCGGTCACGCTGACGGCTCCCGTCAGCTGCCTCACCCTTTCCTCCAAATAGGTGGTCGTGGGATTGGCAATACGTGAATATGACGGCATGGGTGACCGTCCGCAGAACGCATCACTCATCGCCTTGGCTGAAGGAAACTCAAAGGCCGATGTGTAGTAAACGGGCATGTTTAATGCGCCATAGGCATCCGGCCTCTGATAGGGTGTTGTCAGTATCTTTGTCTCGTACTTCATACTTTATCCTTTGTCTGCAATAATTTTACGCACAGCCACCACCAGCTTATCCACATCCTCTCGCGTATTATAAAGGGCGAAGGTGGGTCTGACGCTCATCTCATAGCCAAGGGCACGGAGGGCAGGCTGTGCACAGTGATGACCAGCACGCACCGCAATACCTTCTTTATCGAGCAGGGCACCTGTCTCTGGGACAGGAATGCCGTCGAGGACGAAGGATACCACCGACACTCTGTTCTTGGGGTTTCCGATTAAGGTGAGTCCACGGATCTGTCCTAACTGCTCTCGTGCATACTCCGTAAGACGGTGCTCATGAGCCTCGATATTGCGGATGCCCAAACGACTCACATAATCGAGTGCAGCACCAAGTCCAATGGCATCTGCCACATTGGGTGTTCCTGCCTCGAAACGGGCGGGTGCCACATTATATTCCGTATGCTCTATCGTCACGTCCTTGATCATATTACCGCCTCCTTGCCAGGGCTGCATCTTATCAAGGAGATCCTTCCTTCCATATACCACCCCGATGCCATTAGGCCCGTAGATCTTATGACCGCTGAAGACGAAGAAGTCGGCACCTAACTGCTGGACGTTTACAGGGGTATGGGCAATAGATTGGGCTCCGTCTATCAGTACTGGAACCTGATGACTGTGGGCAATGTCAATGATACGTCGCACATCGTTGATGGTGCCAAAGGTGTTGTTCACATGTCCCACACTGACAATACGTGTCCTGGGAGTAATCAGGCGCTCCAGTTCCGAGAGGATCAGATCACCGTTTTTGTCGGTTGGTATCGCCTTCAACGTACATCCCCTCTCCTGTGCTATCCGCTGCCAGGGTACAATATTGGCATGGTGGTCAAGCTCTGAGACAATGATATCGTCACCAGGAGAACAGTACTGACGACCATAGGTCTGTGCCACCAAGTTGATACCTTCGGTGGTGCCACGGACAAAGATGATCTCATCTGCCGAGGCTGCATTGATGAACCTCCTCACTTTCTCACGAGCTCCTTCATAGGCATCGGTGGCACGTGCAGCAAGTGTATGAGCCCCCCGGTGGATATTGGAGTTGTCATGTTTATAATAATCGGAGATCCTGTCAATGACTTGTATCGGCTTCTGAGTAGTTGCCCCATTATCGAGCCATACCAGGTCATGACCGTTCACTTGCTGGTGGAGCACGGGGAAATCCTTTTTGATCTCCTCAGTGTTCAACGTATCGGCCTCCTCGTAGCTCAGACTGCGGAGTTCGCTGTCGCCGATTCCTTCCAGTGAGAGGGCGTGGGGAGTGGTCGCATCGTATGGGGCATGCAGCGCACTCAGGTCCAGCTGCTCTGTGGGCACGATTGTCTCCCGTTGACGCTGCCACTCTTCAGGACAGTACTTTCGGGCCACCTGACGTAGCAGCTCGAATGTGGGGTCCTCTAATCCGTAGCCGTTTATATTCTGTAAGTTCAATGCCATAATCCTTCAATGATGAAGCTATTTCTCTATTTTGTTTCGATGCTGATAGTCATGGTAATAACCCACTTCCACATTCTCCAGGACAGCAATAGCATCATCGGTGAGGGCTGCCAAGGAGAAATATTTGGTGAGCAGATAAGAGGCAACGCCAAACTTGTCCAATGCCATCAGACGAGCACTGAGCGAGGGAGCGATCTCACCGGGGATACCACTCTGGTGAAGTCCGACAACGCCCTGATTCTGCTCTCCCACGCGGACAAGAATAATCTTCGTGGTACCTACGCCGCGACCCGTCAGGTACTGTCCTTCCACCTCCACCTTGTCTGAAGGAATCAGGGGCACACCACGCCACAAGATGACCTTCGTGCCAAAGAGATCGGTGGTTGCCGGTGGTACGCCACGCCATGTGCACTCACGTTCAAAGGCGGCAATAGCCCGAGGATGGGCAACGAAGAATGCGGGCTCTTTCCATACTAAAGAGAGCAGTTCGTCAAGGTCATCAGGTGTGGGGGCCCCATAGCGGGTGGTGATGCGGTAGGCAGGGTTGACAGCTGCTAACAAACCAAACTGCTTATTGTTGATCAGTTCCCATTCCTGACGCTCTTTAATACTCTCAATCGACAACCGCAGCTGTTCTTCTAGCTGGTTGTAGGGGTTGTTGTAAAGATCACTGACACGAGTATGCACACGAACGACAGTCTGCAAGGTGTTCAAAGAATATTCCGTAGGATTCTCCTCATAATCGATGTAGGTTTCTGGAATGATGTTATCCTCTTCATGTCCGCTCACCAAGTCAATATGTTTCTCACCATGATCATTCACCGTGGCTTTCAGTCGCAGCTGCTTATCGACAGCTTTGTTGAAGGTCTCGCGGAAATCAGGTACCTCCTTGATGAACTTCTCCAGTTCAGAGAGGCGAAGACCCAAGAAAATAGAAGGTGTAAGGGCACGTACGCTAACGGTTGACTCAGCATCATCGAGCAAATCTGCCTCGCCGAAATATTCACCCTCACCCAGCAAGGCAATGCGAAGCTCTTCTCCGTGAGGACCCTTGCTGATGACTTCCGCCTGTCCGCTGGCCACGATAAAGAACCGCTGCTTATCTACACCCTCCACAACGAAGAGCTTACCGAAGTCCACCTCCTGTGTCTCAAACGAACGGGCCAGACGGCTCACGATCTCGTCATCAAATTCACTGAACAGCGGTATGGCCTTCAGGCTCTTGGCCGAGAATGACGGAACCCCGTCAAGATACTGAATGGGAAGGCGTTCACTCTTTCTCAGTTCAACCTTCGTACGGTTCACGCGGAAAGTACCACCACTTACCTGCACCCAGGGTAGCAGTTTCAAGAGAAGTCGTGGAGTGATGCTCCCCATTTGCGGAGCCGTTTTGGTCGTGGTCGCCAGTCGTCTGGCAGTAGCAGTCGTAACGCTACGTTGTAAATTGGAATCTGCCATAGTCTTCTATCTGATTTGATTGTTAATAATCTCTTTACATTCTTCATTTCTGAATGATAACCCGATGTGTGGTTCCTTCAACATGCTCTACGCCAAGCACATTGAAGCCTTGCTCAACAGCGTTGCGCGGAACGTTCTCCAAGGGTTCTCCCTCACTAAGCAGCACTTCCAGGATGTCTCCCTCCTGCAGGCGTGCCAACTCAATCTTTGTCTTTACAAATGTCATTGGACAATGTTCCTGGGTGATGTCTAATAACTTCTTCATATGATTTGACCTTTCCAATTATTAAATAAACAATGTCTGTCCGCCTTCCGAAAGATTCAGGAACGAGGCGACGCCAAGGACATCTTTCACCTCGGGAATGAAGTCCTCCTTTTGCAGTCCCAGCACATGCATGGCCATCTCACAGGCATAGAGATTGATGCCAAGGACCTTGGCGGCCTCAACGAGTTCCTCCAGGGTGGCCACATGGTTCTTCCTCATGAGATAACGGAATATTTTGGGTCCCGCTCCCAGAAAATTGAACCTGCTGGTAGGGGTCACATGTAAGCCGCCCATCATGAAGCCGAACAGTTTGGTGAGCCAGTTACCGCCTGTAAACGAACGACCTTTCTTCTTCTTGATCGCATCGAGTCCCCAGAAAGTGAAAAAGATATTCACCTCATACCCTACGGCTGCAGCCCCCGTACCGAGCGTGAAAACCGCTGTCAGTTTATCAAAGTCACCGCTGAAGGCGATGAGACTAAGCTTCTTGGTCTGTGTCATAAACGTGTCTGCTATTGTGTTTCAAAATTGTACAACTGCGTACTGAGATAGCGTTCGCCAGTATCGGGCAGAAGCACCACGATCCTCTTTCCTTTGTTCTCCGGTCTCCGTGCCAGCTTTACGGCAGCAGCAGTGGCAGCCCCAGAGGAGATCCCTGCCAGCACACCATCACGCCGTGCTATCAGTCGTCCCATGGCCATGGCCTCACTGTCTTTGATCCGCAGGATCTCATCATACACACTGGTATCGAGGATCTTTGGCTGGAAGCCTGCTCCGATGCCCTGTATCTTATGCGGTCCTGCCTTAAGACCAGAGAGGACGGATGACGTATATGGTTCAACACCTACGACCTTAATTTGGGGATTCTGTTGTTTCAGGGCCTGTCCTACCCCTGTGATCGTACCTCCTGTTCCGATACCAGCGACAAAGAAATCGAGGTCACCATCGGTGTCACGCAGAATCTCCTCGGCCGTCGTACGGCGGTGGACATCAGGATTTGCGGGGTTCTCAAACTGCTGAGGGATATAGGCTTTGTCTATCTTCGAGGCAATTTCCTGCGCTTTGTGTATCGCTCCCGCCATTCCCTCGTAAGCAGGTGTCAGCACGATGATGGCTCCCAATGACTTCAACAGGGAACGGCGCTCCATCGACATGGCATCCGGCATTGTCAGGATCAGGCGATAGCCGCGGATAGCCGCGATGAGAGCCAGTCCGATGCCTGTATTCCCCGATGTGGGTTCGATAATCGTGCTACCCTTGTCGAGCAGTCCTTTGCGCTCAGCCCTTTCAATCAGTGCCAGTGCAGTACGATCCTTCACACTTCTCGCAGGGTTCAAGAACTCCAGTTTGGCAATCACCTCCGCATCGAGCTTCAGTTCTTGCTCTGTACCTGTCAGCTCCAGCAAAGGGGTGTTGCCGATCAGGTCAATCATATTTCTGGCAATCTGTGACATACCTATCTTCTTTATGAATTATATACTAAGCAGGGGGTGATCACCTGGTGATCATTTTCACGGTGCAAAGTTAGGGCGATTCCGTGAGTCACGAAATCGCCCTAACATGGCATTCTGCCTACCTAACGTTTGGTATATTATCCTAAATCATGGTTCGTCATAGCACAAACGCAGGAATCAGACCATACATTCTCTGCCGTCTCTATCATATCAATGATGGTGTAGATCGGGAGAATGATACCTAATACGGCGATCGGTGCACCAATGCCGGACATCAATGACATCGTGAGGAAGAAACAGCCCATGGGCACACCTGCATTACCGATGGCTGATACAACGGAGATCAGGAGCCACAGCAGTATCGTGGACAGTGTGATCGGCGTTCCTCCATTCTGCATGACGAAGAGTGAGGTGACCAGAATGAAGGCAGCACATCCGTTCATATTGATGGTTGTACAGATGGGTAACACGAAACGCGCAATGTTTGAACGCACCCCAAGACGTTTCTCTGCAGACTCCATGGTCAGAGGCAAGGTGGCCGCACTACTCTTGGTGAACAGGGCCATCAACACAGCAGGCATCATACGTCCCAACACATGAATGGGGTTCATTCCTCGGGCTAAAAGGAACAGTGGCAACACCACAAAGAACTGAACCAAATTACCTCCTACTATCACCAGCACGTATTTTCCAATCGAACCAGCCACCATGCCCCCGCTGACCTGCGCAGACAGTTGTGCGGAGAAGGCTACGATACCCAATGGTAATGTCCAGATTAACGCACGGATGAGCAGGAAGAGCAAATCCTGCAAGCCCAGAAGACCTTTCACCACCACACTCTTATTCTCCGACTCAGGCAACTTCGAGAGTCCGATACCCACGGCAAAGGCAAGCAATAACAAGGACAAGAAATTTCCTTCCAGAAAAGGCTTGACAATATTGTTTGGAATCACACTAAGGATATGGTCATAATAGGTTAATGACGGCGTTTCTTTCACGGCATCCCCCATGGCCAAGGCCTCTGGAGGCAGATTACCAGGAGACACCAGAACATAAAGCAATGCTCCTACAGCAGCGGCGGCAAGTGTCGTGAGCATCGTATAAGTCAGTGTCCTCACAAAGATCCGTCCTGAACCCTTCGAGCCAAAGGTGGCAAATGTTGTGATCACAGCCAGTACAATCGTAGGTACTGCCAGCAGTTGGAACAGTCGTGTATAGATAACCGCCACGAAGTTCATCAACTCGTTGAGCCATCCGAGTCCCAATAGTCCCAACACTGCACCCAGCACGAGGGCGCCTATCCATAATGCTGTCTTCTTCATTTTCCTTTACTTTTTATTTGTCTGCGAAGGTACGAAAATATGTGGAAATCAGAAATACCATATGTGCGGTATTTTGAAAAAAATGTATTCCCATGATGATATGTTTGGAAAAAGCAGTACCTTTGCACCGTTGAATAAAGACAATTCAGGAGTCCATGGCAATAGAGCAAGCAATATTCCGCAGATCGGAACTACTATTAGGTGACGATGCGATGCGTTCCATCGCTGAGAAACGTGTGATTATCTTCGGCGTGGGCGGTGTTGGCTCATGGTGCGCTGAGAGTCTGGTGCGCTCAGGCATCAAGCAGCTGACCATCGTTGACTCCGACCGCGTGTGCATCACCAATATCAACCGTCAGCTGATGGCCACTTCCAAGACCGTGGGGCAAGTGAAGGTGGATGCCCTGAAGGAGCGACTCCTCAGCATCAATCCTTCAGCTGAGATCACGGCTATTCAACAGATCTTCACTGACGAGACTGCCGAGAGCTTCCATCTTGATACTTACGACTATATCATTGATGCCATCGACTCTCTAAAAGATAAAGCGCTGCTTATTTTGATGGCAACGAGTCTTCCCACTGATCGGGGGGATAGAGCACCTGCCAAGTTCTTTTCGTCGATGGGTGCTGCGTTGAAGTTAGACCCTACCCGCATCAAAACCGCAGAATTTTGGAAGGTGCAGGGTGATCCGTTGGCTCGTGCCCTTCGCAACCGTTTCAAGCGTAACAAGGTATTCCCCAAACGTAAGTTCCAATGCGTCTATTCAGACGAACTGCTGCAGAACAAAGGTCATAACGCCACCTGCGGTACAGAACAGTGCGTGTGTCCTAAAGCAAAGATGGGCCCTGGCGATCCCTCGTTGCTTAATCACGAGTGGTGTTCGTCAAA
>OCTX014563490.1_pt1 | contig 31155 bp, 25 predicted proteins | sample 1539691 | NCBI WGS metagenome assembly OCTX01 (sample SAMN02144231, study PRJEB22623) | gut metagenome | biome: sheep rumen | host: Ovis aries | place: New Zealand
CAGCTTATAACATTTCTCAAACATGTACGCCGGTATCTTCGTCACGCCTTCCGGTATCTCGCATGCCGTCAGGTTCCACCAGTCGCGGAAGGTGGCGCCGCTGAATCCCGTGAGTCCTTCCGGCAGAGAAATCGTCTTGCACGAATTATAAGGATAATAGGTCTTGTAATCCGTCGCCCATGACGAGGCCTGAAGCACCTGTTTGTTCCACCAGAGGCTGTCCACTGTGTTCTTCAACTCGCCGTAGCCCTCAATGGTCATGTGCGCCGTTTCCGTGTCATACGACCATGTCAGATGTTCGCCGCACACCCCCTCATACACGGTTGCACGGCTCATTCCGGCTATAAACACCAGACATACAATCAATAATAAGTACTGCCTTTTCATAAGTGTATATAATTTTCAATTATCAACTGTCAACTACAATCTATTGCCCCGGACATCGTACATCTGTCCTTTGTACATCAGATAGATCTGTCCGTCGCGGATGATTTTCGTATAGGGTACATGGTCACTTTGTATATTTTCCATTCCTGTCGGTGTTGGATTGCCGAGTGTCTTGAACGAACCGGAAGTGGAATAAAGCTCGATTTCATCGGAAGAAAAAGCCGAGAGAGTAAACCAGTAATCGGTGTTTTCATCCAAGCCGTTGTACCGGAAAGAGAAAGAGTCGCTTTCTTTCTCTTGCGGCAGACGCGCAGGGGCATGTTTAGAGAAATTGATCTCGACAAGCTGGCCCATGGTATTGAACGTCAGCGTACAAATCTTCTCCGTCCGCTCCTCGTTCGCCCAGATGATGAGCGTGTAGTAGCTGGCACCTTCCACTGCCGGCCATGTGAACTGCACGCTGTGCTCCTCTGGTTCTGTGGTCACCTCCTGATCCTGCTGATCTTGCTCCAGCAAAGTATTGTCCACTTGGATGTTAAAGCCCTTCCAGATGCTGTTGGCACGGTAGATTTCCGCCAGCGAATCACAGGGCACCAAAAGGACTGTTTGAGCTTGATTGAGCAGATTGAAAGGATTGCCCTGCGTCGCGGGGACGGACATCATCGGAGCCACGATCGTATCAAGCAGCGGTGTGTCATCGTTTCCCCAGAAATATCCGCCGAAAACCTCGTTCTCCAACAACGCTGTTTGCCTCGAAAGCACCAGCTTGTCCTTGTCTATTCCTCGCAACGAACCGGAACGTAAGGTCGTCGTCTGCTCCGGTAAAACAATTATATTCCCGTCATGCTTAGGCGGATAAAGTGCCAAAGCCGTCGTGTCTGCCGAAAAGAGCACACCGTCTATCGTACGGAAATAATCATTGGCTTGAGGCATCCGGATGTACCAGAGTGCGGAACATTTATGGAAAGCATAAGGGCGTATCTCTTTGAGACTGTCGCCAATCTCGATTGTTTCCAGATTATTGCAGATTCTGAATTGTCCTTTACCAATCATGGTACTTTTGATGACCGCCTTCTTGAGTCTCGGACTGTCGGCAAATACCTCTTCACCTATCTGTTTAAGCGAGGAAGGTATCGTTACCTGATCCATGGAATAAGAGCGGTAGAATGCCTCGTCACCTATTTCTTCCACCGTTTCCGGTATGACATAATGTCTGTTGCTGTCATACTTCCCAAGGCTGTTGGCTTCGAAAGCGTATTCGCCGATAGAGCGCACGTTGGTCATGGTCAGATCTACAGCGGTAACAGAGAAAGCACTTGCTGCTACATGCACGACACTTTCCGGCAAAGTGAAAGAGGCATTTATTGCCGCCGGACAATACACCAAGGTATCCATGTTGATAGTAATTAGCATGTTGTTCCATGTGGTGTAGTGCGTGTTGCCTTCCGCAACGGAGATTTTCCGTAATGATCCGCCAAAAATTGCCCCGGGAGTAACATATTCCAACGAAGCCGGCAGATGTAGCGTTTTGATGACAGCGTTGAGACTGAACATCAGTCCGTAGTGTTCAATACGCTTCACGCCTTCCGGTATGGTAAGGCTCGTAATTTTTGTACAGCCGTAGAATGCACTCTTGTAAATCACTTGAATGCCCGCAGGTATCGTGTAGGCACCTTGGTAACTATCCGGCATCAGCACAAACAGGCTGTCGTTGTAAATGGGATCTTGAAGTGCGGGCAGGTTGTAGAAAGACCACGAGGTCAGCGACTTCACCGAATTAGCAAGGTGTACTCGTTGCAAATTGGGCATCTGTTCAAACGAACGCTGCTCAATATACGTCACGCCTTCCGGCACACGGAACTCTATCAGACCCGCTTTCAGGAACGCCTCAAACGGAATCTCCGTAATCGTACTGTCCGGAATGATACACGAGGTAAGATTAGTACATCCGAGGAATGCATTTTTACCTAAGTAACGCAGGGTTTGTGGCAATACAATAGATGTCAGTTGATTGCAGTCCGCGAACGCATCGTCAACCATGCCGGTTACAGCATAAGACGCGCCTTCATAACTCACAGAGTCGCCGATCACAATGTCGCCAACGGCTGTACTGTTGCTCTGAACAGCTATCTCAGCCGTCATGGACGCTCCGTCCAGCGTATAATACACATTGCCAATGAGAACCTTTTGCGCATACACGCATGTTCCTTCTAATAACATTCCTGCTACCAACAGCAGACCAAAAAGGAAATTCTTTTGCATAATTCTTTGTTTATTTTAGTTGGTAATTTGCAGTTCGGGATTTCTATTTTGAAACCATCGTTCGAGGACTCTTTGTCCAAGATTAGAAATTCGATGCAAAATTACTGCTTTTCGCGCACATACGCAAATTTTGCAGTTGTACGAGGTATTTTTGGCGGATTTGTAACGTCTTGAATATCAGGAGGTTGCAAATTTCGCTCTCGGAAATAGTTGTACGCTCTTCTGCAAGGGGTTAAAAAATGAGGTTTTGTTAGATGAAATTCTACCGGTTCGAACGAAATTTCCTCTGAAATCCGCTTTAAACGCTCCTCAGCGACACAGGATGTTTCTTGTTCCTCTTTTGCTCTTTCAGCCTCAGCTTTCAGTTCGCGGTAGATAGCGACGTAGGTATATTGGTAGAAACGGGAGTAGGGTTTCATGCCCGGTTCAGGCTTTGCGCCGCCTTTGAAGACCCGGAAATAATGGTTAAAGAACCGCACACGCCATTCGAGTGCTTCTATGGAATGGTCGTGCTCAAGTGCATGCGCCTGACGCTGCGCCTCTTTGATGAGCTCGCGGTTTGCTACGCAAGCTGCTGACCAATGAGTCGGGAAATGGAACGTATATAACTCATGCAATCCTGCCCGGAAACGGGATGGTCTTACCACAATGCGTTTCCGGCACTTCCGACCTTCTTTCGCCATATCCATCGCGCCCCTTATGGCAGCTAAAAAGGCGCATGTATGGAAATAGCGTACACCCCGTTTATGAGGCGTACTTCCCGCCGGAAGTGACACAAACTCAAATCCAGAAGACTTCAAGCGGTCCATTACCCGTGTTTTTAAGTACTTTGACATGGTATTTCAAGTGCTTTGGTATGTTTTTTTCAAGTGCTTTGGCATGGTTTGGCTCTCAAAATAGACCCTAAATAGAGTGCGCCTAAAGTCGGCTAGCACTCAGTCCTAGACTTTGTTAAATTCTTTTTACTATAAATCTTTTAATTTCAGTCAGTTACACGACAATATTGAACTTTGAAATTCAATCACGTTGCAAAGATAATACAATTTTTTGGAATATGCAAATTTTACTTGCCGGAAAGTATAAAAATTGGCAAAAAAGGACAGGCTGGAAGTAGAAATTACTGCCAATAGCCGGTGCAGCGGCATTTGAATTGGTCTGCGGGGGTAGCAACAGGGAAAAGGAGGGTGATTCGGATGCCGAAAAAGAGCATGTTAGCGCGCGCCTTGGCGGCTTCGTCCGAGGCGTAGATATGGTTCATAGATACCGAAAGGTATTGCGACCAGTCGGCGGTCGTGCGGGGCGGAAGGGAGGAAGAGCCCGCGGAAGATGGAAGAGAAGAAGAACCCGAAATCATATTTATAACTCCGTACTCGGCGAAAACTCCCACGCGGAGGAGAGGGGCAGGCGCAAAGGCTGAATGGGAATTCATGCGGGGGTTATAATGGGAGCTTTGGATATTAAGACGGAAGGTGTAGCCCAGTTCGGCAGCGAGCCGCAGGTCGAAGCGACTGAGCGCGCCAAGGGTACTGGAGAGAGAGTTAGCGGCAGCAGAGTTAGAGAAAGAGTTAGCGGTGGCAGAGTTAGAGAAAGAGTTGGCAGAGGCAGAGGTGGAGAGGGGAAGATTTTGGCAGGAACTGACGGGTTCGAAATCATGGTAGCCATGGTTGGGCATGTCTTCAAACCATTCATAGTAACGTCCGTTATAGTCTCCGGCTGTGCGGAGAGCCGCTGTCTCGCGGGCTTGCGCAGACAAGGCGACGGAGAACTTGAGTCCCGCCAGCAGATAGACACCCGACCACGAGCCGCCGATCATAAAGGGAATCGAGAGTTGGTGGAGGAAGAGTTGGTCTGCCCTGTTAGCCAGCAGTCCGCGATAGGTGACCGCCACACCACGGGTGTCTATCATAGAATGGCTAAGCCACTGGCTGTCAACCGATTGCACGGGACATTGGAGCGTATAATTGAGTCCCGTATGCAGCAACAGATGTCCGTGTTGGTATTGGTACGCCACACCTATCTCACCTCCGCCGGAGATCCGGGATTGTGTCTGGCGCATGTCATCCACCGTTTGCGCCAAGCCGCCGCTGAACGCAGGTCCCACATAGTGCTGCGCGAGGGAAGGGGAAAGGTGAAAGGTGAAAAGTGAAAGGTGAAAGGTGAAAAGTGAAAGGAAGAACACCTTATGCGTCATATGTCGGAAAGAGGATCTCATCTTACTATCAGTTTATAGGTGTGTTCTTTCTTGTTGGTCTTCGTGATCACACGGGCGATATAGACTCCTGTAGCGCCGGGCGCAAGAACCGACGTGTCTCCTGCGGTAAGGGCGCAGCGCAGGATCAGGCGTCCGAGCGCATCATAGACCAGCATTTCCGCATCTTCGGAGAGATGACATTGGATCACCTGCCGTGCATCAACGATCGTCGGATAGAGACTGATGTCCGTTTGGAAGGTAGCAATCAGCGGACAGGTCATCGCTTGCGTTCCGTCCGCTTCGGTCAGGAGCGCACTGTATTCACCGCCCATCAGCAACGGACGATAGAGATAAGAATGGTTTTCTCCTGTCAGCGCCACGCCGTTCTCGTACCACTGGAACGCCGTAAAATCATATCCTCCGTTGTAATCATGCGTCAGGACCGCCACCACATCATTCCACGCCTGCTCAAGCACAGAAGAGGGATAGAGGAGCGTGAAAGTGAAGGTCATGGTATGGAGCGTTTCGGCGCCATGGACCAGTGCAACCTCGCAACTATACGAACCGGCACGCACACCGGCATGCGGGATTAGGATATCCGCCTCTTTGGCATGGATATATACGATGGAATCGCGTAAACCTGCGGCTTTGGCTTCATCGGAGAAAGTCAATCGCACCGAGTCCACGAGACGCAAAAGGGACAGATGAAGCGTGAAGAAATCTCCGTCTCCGCAGCCGCCTTCCCACGACTCTTGCTCCACCGTGAGGGTATAGTCAACATGCAGACTCAATACCCGCAAGCTGTCGCATCCGTTAGACGCCACGAAACCGCGGATTTGTTCGGTGGAATCGGAGAAATATTCATTCTCCCATAGTATCGAATCGCCATAGTGGATGGTAGCAAAGGTGGTGTCTCTGTAATCCGGTTTCCAAGCCAGATGCACCGAGACGATCGAGTCGCAGCCGTTAGCAGCCCGCATTGTGAGGGTGTAGTCTCCAGGCTCAGAGAGTTTGGTATTTTCTATCTCGCAATAGTCACCCGGACAGAGTGCAATAGACGTGTCGTTATACGCTTTAGGCAAGAGATCGAGGTAGAGCACAAGGGCTGTGTCACACTCGGTGGGCGCAGAATGCCAAAGGGTGTCGTGGTACTCTCCGCCTGCTGTCAGCTCGCGTCCATGCCATTCATAGACTTCTCCCGCACAGAGCGAGACATGTTCCTCTTGGGGCACGATGCAGCGTTCGTTGACGCCGATATACCAAGTGACGATCGAGTCGCAGCCGGCGGCGTTGGTGAAGACAAAACGGTACGTGCCGGATTCGGTGATGTTACCCAAAGGCGGCGGCAAAGGGTCTCCGGCGGTAATGATAATAGAGAAATCCTTGAAACTGCGTCCGTCAGAGAGGTTCAGGCGATAGACAGCATCGATGCCCGTGAGCGAGAAAGCGGTGTCGTTATAAATACCCGGGGTTGTATATTCCTTGCCGCGGAAGAAGATCGTGTCCTCGTGGCAGAGGACGGCGGACTCTTCCAAGATCGGGTACGAGAGGACTTTGAGATAGAGAGTATAGGTTCGCGTACACTCGCATGCGAGGCTTTCGGTATGGGTGTAGGTGCCTTCCTTGCGCAGGGTCTCGCCGAAAAAGGTGTAGGTCTCGCCCTGTTGGATCGTGTCATGGAGGATGATCTGTTCGCCATCGGCGGCATTGATGATTGCGAGGTGCATCTTATAGGTCAGGCACTCCACTACGTCGCGGTACTCCACCGTGTAGTTATAATAGATGGTCGGATCCAGTCCGTCCATCGGCGGAATCGGATAGTCGTAGTCCATGAAGCGGTAGGTGGGCTGCCAGCAGATCGTGTCGTACATCTCCTGAACGGGTTCGATCAAGAGCAGCGTCAGTTGGGTGATACTATCGCAACCGGCTTGGGATTGCAGGGTGTCGCGGTAGGTACCTTCCTCCCTATACCAACCTCCGTGCCACGAGACGGATGTGCCGGCATAGGCCCGTATGGTGTCGTAGCGGACGGAAGTGTCGTTGACCTGCAAATGGATAGAGACGATACTATCGCAGCCTCCGGCGGACGTGAGGGTCTTGGAATACGTGCCCGTCTCCGCATATTCAATACCGTTCATGGTGAAGCGCTCGCCTTCACAAAGCACCACATTAAGCGACTCGTGCAGGACATCCGTCAGATGCAGCGTCGTGCGCGCCGTGTCTTTGTTATCCGGACCCGTGACGTACATCGTGACAAGATAGTCGCCCGGCGAGGCATATCGGTGGGTCGGTTCGGGTGTGTCGCTCTCGCTGCCATCACCGAAATCCCAATGCACGGCGAGATAGTCAATATTAGTATTCGGACGGAAAGCAACCGGCTGCAGATAGCAGTACTCGTCGTTGTAATCGACCTCGCTGCGCGACTGACCGTTCACGACGATCAGACCGGTGAGCGGCGTGACCGCCTGACCCATATTATAGGCGTAGCTCTCGCAGTAGCCGGCGCCGTAGATATGCCCGATGAAACCGTCGGAAGTAGTAGCCAAAGTGTGCGTGCCGTGCGCCACTGGAATCTGCGCAAAACGGAGGGAGGTATTGCCGTTGAGGGGTTCAAAGAAATCCGCTACGCTCTGTCCGTCCATGCGCATCGCCGCAGCTCCTGCCGCCGTCGTGACCACATTGGCATAATGGGTACGCGACTCGTCGGTCTGGAAAGTAGCGAAGGTCAGTTCCTTTGTCCGCTGCTCCACGGGCGTTATATGTACCATAGACGGATCGCCTGTCATGTTGTTATCCCGTGCGCCCTCCAGATAGAGATAGCACGCAGCGGCTTGGGATGTCTCCACCCACGCCGAGCGGTCGGTCAGCCGCCATTCGTACGACTCGCCGGTATTGAGCGTAGCCGCCAACGCACCGTTGATACGCACCTGTGTCTGATCTTCCGCAGCCGTGAGCATGACGCGGTCGCCGGATTGACCGGCAGTCTGGGTCACGGCAAACTGTCTGCCCCAGAGCACCACTGGCGTCTGTTGTTCTACGATATGGTCACACCAGGGGTTGCCGGTCGGTACGTTGATACAGACATGCCCGCTGAAGACCGCTACAGGTTTGTCCGACACGATGCGCGAACCGGAGAAGTCATTGCTCGCATCCGCAGACATCACCTGGTAGGTCTCGCCGGCGTTGAGCGTGACCGTGAAGGGTACATTCTTCACCTTATTATCGCGTGTACGCGCATGAGGCGTAATCGTCAGGTTCGTGCCATCGGCAGTGGCGACAATACCGAACTCTTTGGACATGAGGTTGTTTTCGTATATCTGGATGATATAGTCGTTGCTGAGCGCTTCGAGGGGCAGCACGATTGTGGCGTCGTAGGTGTGCGCCACATAATTGGAGGCATAGAGCGAGATCGGCGCAGAGGAAGTGACTTTCAGACCATGTTTCTCCACTACCCCGTTGCCGTACGTATAACCCTGGTCGTGCGGGATCGTGATTTCTGCTATCTGATGCGCAGAAACATCCGATGAAATCGACCATCCGGTCTGCGGGTTCGTGATCGTGAGGGAGGCATCCTGACGAGACGAAGCGATCAGCTTGAGCGTCATCTCCGTCGAACCGACGGGCTGGCTGTAATTATTGAGGAAGGTCACCCAGAACTCCGTTCCCTCGGTGGTCTGCAACGCCATGCAAGGGACGAAGGTACCAAGTACCAAGTACAAAGAGGATACTATTTTCCGGACGTTATTTGACATATTGAATAAGTCGCACGCAGCATTTACTCGTACGAAAAGAATTATTACGGTTGATAACATAGTAATGGGGGCTGAAGAATATGTCCACCGCACTCGTCGTAACAGGATTGTTATTCGCTCCCGTTGCTCCTGTAGCCGTCCAGTAATGACCAAAAATATCTATATTCGGATTCGTGGGTGCAAAATTCTTTGTCTTGGGGAAGAAGACCGCACCGTTCGCCTCCATCCGTTCCCATTCCTCCAAAGTATAGACATTCACGTCGTAGTCCTGCGGCAACCCCGTCCAACTCAGTCCATCCGGCAGGATCCACTCGTCCGGCAGGAGAACATGTCCTTCCACCCCATTCACGGTAGCCAGCCCTTGGAGCGAGTTACTGCGGGTAAGGACGTCAAACTGCGCTTTTGTGATCGTGCGCCATGTGCCCGGAGGGTCGTTTCCTATCTGGTTATAGGCTCCCCAGTCATACCAGGTGGTGTCTATATCGCCATGCGCCGCCGCGCCATTCACCAATCCCCATACGAAATCCGCATTATTGTTGGTTGTCAGCCACGGTGTCTTGCCGTTGTAGCCGGAGGTGCCCCAACTGAACTGGTCAATCCAGCCGGTGTAGTTCTCTCCGCGCAAGTTATTATTGCATTTTTCTCCGTTGGAATCGAAGACATTTCCGTTTTCCGCATCGCCCACAAAGTCCCACTGGTGCTCGGCAAACCGCCAAGTGCCGGGTTGGGTCGTGCCGTCCGCACAGAGGTGGGTGCCTTCAGTGCTATATTGCAGGTTCCCCGGCGCAAAGCGGACATAACGTCCTCCGCCGACAGGGAAAGCGACAAGGCGTTCTTTGATCTTGACGAGGCGGACGCTGTAGCCGAACATACGAGCGGCTGAATAGCTGGCATCCTTAACATGCGTCTCGTCGAAACTCAGACACCAAGCCGTACTACTACTGCTGCCATAGGAGGTAGTGCCGGTAGAGCTCCTGTAAACGCCTTGTCCGATTATAATACCGCGCACACCCGCCAAAGGGAGAAAGACAGCACCGTTGCCTTCCATCTGCCGCCACTCGCGGACGGTATAAGAGTTATCGTCCCATGTTGTCTCACTCCCACTTTGGAAACTCAACCCTGTCGGCAACTCCCATTCGTCCGGCAGCAGAATCATACCCGTTATGCCTGCCACTCTGCCGCGCCCGTAGAGCCCCTCGGCATTCTTTCTGCCGGTGAACAGGTATTCCCATTCGCTCCGGCTCAGCGTGTACCATGTGCCGGCAGAGTCGGTTCCCCATACATTCTTAATATCGTTGTATTGTCCCCAGTCGCAGTATTTATAGTCGCCGCTCATGCCGGTATTGGCGGATCGCCAGGCGCCATCGGTGTACGATTTACTCCACGGATGGTATGCCGATACGCCGCTGCCAGGCCAGTCGCTCGTAGCCCATCCGAAGAGGTCAATCCAGCCCGTATAGGTCTCGGAAATATTATAATTGTCCTGACCGATGAACTCCCATTGGTTCGGTGCAAAGCGCCATGTGCCCGGATGGATCGTACCATCCGCACAGCGGTGTGTGCCGAGAGAGGTCCATTGCAGGTTTCCCGGCGAGAACGCCACTTTGCGAGTCGCGCTGACGGAGAACAGACCTATCTCCTCCAAGTCGCCGTCGCAGTATATAACCGGCACCTCATCCTCCAAGGCTGTGGGATACGCCAGACGCTCGGGGTTCGTCTTCTTGAGACTGTCCGAGACCTCCGTAGTACCCCACGAGAGAAGAAGCGGTTCTTTGGTCTGCGCAAGGAGCTGCAAAGAAAAGCAAAGGCATACAAATATGTGCAGAAAGCGTTTCATAGGGTTTTTCGCTGCAAAGGTACTATTATTTTTCGAGATATGCAAATTAAAGTGTTATCAATCATTGCAATGACATACTTTGAAGGCCTGGCGGCGGGGGTTATAGGGTGCAAAACGGTATGATATCTTGATACCTACATCAAAGGGATTGCGGGACGTGACGAGTCTCCGTCCCTGGCGGAACGCGGAGACAACAGGTGTCATGATCCGCTGCAGCGGAAAACCGTCGCGTGTGTCCGAGAGCATCAGAAGCGAGATGCGCTCCGACGGATCGGCAGTGAGGGAAGACAGGGAATAGTCAAAATAGACTCCCACCGAGAGGTACGATTTCACGCGTTGAGCCGTATAGACAGGGATGTCGTAGTTGAGTTCCGCTGCCAGCCAATACTGCACGGGCGGCAGTTGCACCGTTCTCTGGCGCTCCTCCCGGAAAGAGCGTGAAGCCGCTAACGGGTAGGACTCGTACACCCTGTTGTCATAAGTAGGATAATAAACGGAAAGCGCGGCGGCTTCCGCCTTTTCCGTCCAGCGGGACTGGAGCGGGAACACGATTTTGGGACCTATATAGAAAGAGACATTCTTTTTAGCGAGTGCCAACTGGAGAGGAATACCGACCGACCAGACGGTGTGCCGTTCACTCAAGTAACCGATCGTATAATCCACCTGCATCGGTTCGTTCTCCACATCTATGACCGAATAGGTGTCGATATAGTCTTTCTTCCCGAATCCTGCGCGGTGGCAGTCTATCGTAGCGGCGAAGCGGAAACCGACCACGCGGGAGGAATGGTAGGCGAAACTGAGTTGGAGGCCCGCATGGAGGTTCGGAACCGGCGAGACATAATGGTATTGCCCCTCGTAGCTTGCCACACCTGTGCGGAACCCGGCTTCAACCAGATATTCCGCAGAGGAAGGATGAAAATGAAAGATGAACGAAAGAAGAAACATCATCTTCATTGCAGTATGTTTCATAGGAGAGGTATTTTTCATGGTATAAATCTTTTTTCTGTCCATACACGGGGACCCTGTTCATAACGATAGAGATAGATGCCATGCGAGACTTGGGATTCGGACACCTGCTCGCCACGGCTATTGAAAATGCACACATTGACGGGAATTTCTTCGATGGAATCGAACAATTCGATGATATTGGACCATATTGTCTGTTCTCCGTCTATCGTGACCCGGAGCTGGAATTTCCCTTGCAGTTCATTCTGCTCGGAATAGTCATCCACGACAGCACCCCAGACAGGTTCGTCATTTTTATACCACTGGAAAGCGGTTGGCGTCCGGGCGGGGAAAAGACGGTGGAGTTCCACATTGTCGCAAAGAAGCTGCCAGTTGTATTTATTAACGATGATCGTATATAACCGCTCGCAATGAACCGTATCCAGAGTATAGATATGCAGAATACTGTCGCACCCGCGCGGGCTGTAGTCCATCACTTCGAGCACCGACGGTTCCCCGAAAAGGAGGCCGTGCCACGTGAACGGCATGAGTGAATCGCATACCACGGTGTCAACCGGTGCATACTGCAGGTCCGGGCAACAGAGTTCGGTAGAGAGTCTCCATGTCGTTTGCAGGATCTCGCATCCCCGTGCGTCCCGTTCCATAGTGGTTTGTTCTCCGGGGGCCGAGAACACCAGTCCGCGCCAGTTGAACGGCATGAGTGTATCGCAGACAGTGGTATCCATTTCCGCCGATTTCAACGGAGGACAACAGACTTCCGTATGGAGGGTATAGACACAGAGCAGACTGTCGCAATCCCTCTTGTCGCGATGGAGTACGGAGAACGACCCCGGTTCCGTAAAAAGAGTGTCGCGCCAGAGGAACGGCATGAGCGTGTCGCAGACGGTGGTGTCGATAGCGAGGGTCCGCATCTCCGGGCAGCAATGAATGGTATGGAGCGCATACGTGACGAGCACGCTGTCGCATCCGCGGCGGTCCAGATATAGCACAGAAGAGGACCCCGGTTCGGTATAGAGCGAGTCGCGCCAGCGGAAAGGCATGAGGGTATCGCAGACGGTGGTGTCCACGGTGAGTGTCTGCAGTTCGGGGCAAGGCGTGCAGTCATGCACGATGAGGTGGAAGGGTTCGCTCATGGCGCGGCAATAGCGTTCCGTTTCGACATCAACGCCATCCGATGTGACGCAGAGACGGTACCATCCTTCGTCGGACAACTTGACGGAGTCGAAAGAGAGGTCCGCACCCAGAGTGACATTCGTCCAGCCATCACTATTGAAAGGCAGGCTGTCCGGCGCATACTGCCAGAGGTAGTTATAGGGGGCTTTGAAGCCGCCGTCAGCTGTAACCGTTGCCTCGAAAACATACGATGAATCCATGCAAATCTCATGTCCGGAATGAATGGACACTTCGGGTTTGCAAAGGCGTATCTCTATATCATCCATGGCAAAATCGTTTCCTGTACTACTATTTTCATCATTAAAAATAGAGAGGCGGATCAGATTCACTCCTTCGGGCACATGGAACGAAGCCCCGACGAGGTGCCACGGAGCGGACTGCATCAAGTTAGGGTACGTGAGAGAAGACTCCGGTGCCGGATCAATAGCTCCGGATGACTGCTCCCAGATTGTATCTCCCGTCAATTCGTCCTGGATCAGGAAACGTACTTTGGGCTTGGCGAAGTTATAATAAGGGGAGAGTATATTTGCCACATATGCAGAGAAAGAGAGATCCAACTCATGGCAGACCGGAAAAGTAGTGGTATAGAAAGCATCATTTCCTCCGATTCCATCAACCTCCAGAAGGTACCCGCGCGTGTAGTTATTGGGATAGGTGTGGTCGTCCTGGATAAACCATTGGGAATACAGCGTTTCAGTAGTACTGGTATTGAGGTTGTTCTGCCAACCATGTTTGGCTACCACAAAAAGTCCGCTATACACCCGGGAGATCACGTTAAAAGCCTGGCGATATCGGGTACTCATGGTAGTCAACCGGTTGGGACTGGTGACCGGATCGGAAGGATCATTGCCACCAAAATCTTCCCGGAACAAGATTGTTCCCCTCGGACAAACGTCATCCGAAATCTCGTCCGGCCAAGGATTCCGGAACGGAGTACACCCTCCCTCTATCTTCTCAAGATAAACGGGTTCGCTGGAGATATAACGATCCGGGTTGTCCACATCTTCCGTCTTGACGACAGATACACGATACCACCCTTCTTTGAAGTTTGCCGGACGTTGGGTATAGGATCCCCCGGATCTAAAAAAGGTAGTCCAAGCGACACCATCCTCCGAATAGTCGTATATATACCTGCGACTCGCACCGACAGAACCGTCATCCGTAAAAACAGGGAACAGGGACAAGTAAGGATTAGCAGTACATATCGCATCTGCAGAAGGGCTCAAAACAATAGTGGGCTCTGCTTGCAAACGAGTGTCGGAGAAAGGCAAAATCACGAAAAATAAAAGAAGTATCTTCCTAAATTTGCACATATGAAAAATTTGTATTAATTTTGCAGGCGAAAAGCGTTTTAAAATTCAGTGCAAAGGTACTGCTTTTTTCTGAATGCCACAAATTTTACAGTTGTATGAGCACGACTTTGGCATTTTCATAAAATACTGAAAATCAAATCATTTTAAAATATGCGCAGAAAAATAGTTGTACGGGTTGAAGAAGTTGCCATGATGGGCTTGCTTTTTTTGCTGCCGTGTTGCCGGTTCGGAGGTTCCAAAAGCCGTGAACGGCTGCAGGAAGCGGAGCAATATTATCAGTCCGGCACGTCCTCCAACCACTCCAGTCATTATGAGGAATCCACCTATTATCTGAAGCAGGCGGAAGACGCTTTATTGCAGGCGGAGCCGTCGGAACTGCAACCGAAAGAGCAGGCGAGGCGCAACAGGCTGTTGGGATTGACTTGGTTTCACTTGGGAAACACCTCCGAGAGCGAGATGCTGTATGACATCGCGCAGGAGTATTACAAGAAATCCATTCCGATGTTAGACCCCGCGGAAGATGCACTGTTTTTAACCTGCGCCTACCGAGACATAGCACGGACCAATGCCATTATGGGAAGGGACATGGATTCTACTCGTCTCTGGTTTCAAAAAGCAGCAGATTGTGCCGATTCCATCGGAAATAAAATGCTGAAGGAAGATATCGCGGCATACTATTATCAGTATTGTGAACCGGAGAACAAATCCGGACTACTGAACGCCTGCCGCACTTTGGCGGAAAAATACGGCGTTACAACCCGGTATGCAGAGATCATCGGCATGTATCTGGCTATCGGCGAGACCGATTCGGCTGCCTATTATCTTAATTATCTGCACCCTCAGGACTCGGCATATACCTATTGGTTTGAACAGAGTTACGCCTATTTTCAAAGCAAGATCCTGCATCAAAGAGGGATCTCGGACGAAGCCTACGAAGAGTTGCTGCAGCTATACGACCGCAAGATAGAGGAGTTGCAGCGGGATGCCGGAGCGCGAACCTATGCGCTGTCGCTGCATTATGATGTAGCGAGGGAACAACAGTTAGCGGAAGAAGCCCAACGGGAACGGCAATGGCAACGGACGGTATCCGTGATTCTTGTTCTCCTACTGGCTCTGACAATAACCCTGATGCTGGTTTTATGGCGGTACTGGCAACAACGCCGCCGCGAGCAGAACGCCGCCATAGAAGCTCTTCAGACCAAATACCGGCAACAATTACAACTGGCTTTGGAGCGGCTGCAACAGAAAGTGAACCTGACGCGTGAGATGGAGTTACAGCGTCTCCGCGGCAACGAACCGGAGTTTCCCAAATGGCTGCAGACCTACCGGGACGAACAGCTGACGATGAGCAAAGAGAGTCTGGACGAACTGATCCGGTCCGTAGACAACGCATTGGACGGAGCCGTCAGCCGTTTGCAGAAAGAATACCCTGCACTGACCGAATCCGATATGCAGTTTGCCATCCTCTCTATCATAGGCGCTTCCGACAGCGACATGGGCATCCTGCTCAATGTCCAGAAACAGACGATCTACCATCGCCGCCAGATAGTCCGCAAACATGTCAACCCCGATATAGAAGACATCGATTCATGGCTGCAGGCATACGTGTTACGCATAAATTTTCATTAAAAAAAGCGCGCGCGCTTGCATATGTGAAAAAAAAGTTGTAATTTTGCACGCTATTTCATATTTTGCATTATTGTGCATCTATGGATTGTTACATGGCAAATGATTAAATTGTAAATATCTTTATGGGACTTTTTTCTTTTACACAGGAGATTGCTATTGACCTGGGAACGGCGAACACCATCATCATGTGCGATGACAAGATTGTTGTTGACGAGCCTTCCGTAGTGGCTATTTCCATGGCGGACAACAAGATGGTTGCCGTCGGCCGTAAGGCACAACAGATGATCGGAAAAGGAGGCAGTATGATTCGTACGGTCCGTCCTTTGCGCGACGGCGTTATCGCGGATTTCTATGCCTGCGAGATGATGATCAGAGGTATGATCAAGATGATTCCGAAGCAGGCTCGTCTCTTTACTCCTTCGATTCGTATGGTAGTATGTATCCCGTCGGGTTCGACAGAAGTGGAGATCCGTGCGGTGCGTGACAGCTCGGAGCATGCCGGCGGTCGTGACATCTATATGATCTACGAACCGATGGCAGCAGCTATCGGAATAGGTCTGGACGTAGAGAGTCCGGAGGGTTGCATGATCGTAGATATAGGCGGTGGTACCACCGAGATCGCGGTTATCTCGCTCGGTGGTATTGTTTCCAACAAATCCATCAAGATTGCCGGTGACGATTTCAACCAGGACATCATCGAGTACATGGGTCGTATGCACAACCTGCGTATTGACGAGCCGACGGCTGAACGAATCAAGATCCAGGTAGGTTCCGCCCTGCCCGAATTGGAGGATGCTCCGGAGGATTTCGTCGTTGTAGGTCCTAACAAAGTGACAGCTCTCCCGATGTCGGTTCCTGTCAGCTATCAGGAGATTGCTCACTGTCTGGAGAAGAGCGTGAGCAAGATCGAGGGTGCCATCCTTCAGGCCTTGGAAACGACTCCTCCCGAGTTGTACTCCGATATCGTGAAACGCGGTATTTACCTGACCGGCGGAGGTGCCTTGCTGCATGGTCTGGCACGCCGCCTGACGGATAAGATCACTATCCAGTTCCACGTAGCGGATGATCCTCTGCACTCCGTGGCACACGGTACCGGCGTAGCTTTGAAGAACGTCAATAACTTCGGCTTCCTGCTGCGGTAATAGTCAAAAGTCGAAAGTCAAAAGCATCGATGCAGACTCTGCTGAAAATACTGACGCGTTATAGCAACTTCCTCGTGTTCATCGCCTTGGAAGTTGCTGCGTTTATGTTGCTCAGTTGGAATAACGTGTACCCCCGAAGCAGTATGCTGAGCACAGCCAATGATGCCATAGCATGGCAGCATGAGCAGATCAGCGAGGTGAAAGCCTATTTCAGTCTGCGCTCTCAAAACGAACTGCTGGCAGCCGAGAATGCCGCTCTGCGCAACCGGATTAGTGCGATGGATTCAGCGAAAACAGGCGATGACATCCACTATATTCCCGCTAAAGTAGTGCAGATGACGACGAACAGGCTGCATAATTATCTGACCATCAACCGCGGTAGCAAAGATGGTATCCAGCGCGGTCAGGGTATCCGTAATGAAGAGGGCGCAGTAGGTATTGTACGTACCGTAGGACGCAACTACAGCGTGGTATTACCACTCATCAACACGCATACCAACCTGAGTTGCCGGTTCGCCAAGAACGACTATATCGGTACGTTGCAATGGGATGGAAAAGACAGCCGGTTCGCCCTACTGGCGGATGTAGCCGCACATATGGTTGTCAACCCCGGTGACACCATCATAACAAGTGGCCTGAGTCCCGTCTTTCCGGAAAAAATTCCCGTTGGAATCGTGGAAAACAGCGTCTTGAAAGAGGGTGATTCGTATTACACTATCCGCGTGCGACTACACACCAATTTCAAGCGGTTGAAATACGTAGAGGTGGTCCAAAACGCCGCCCAACAAGAATTAGAGGAACTGGAGAATGGATTGGACTAAACAGTTGTTGCGATATATTATAGTGATGGTGCTGCAGGTCTTGCTTTTTGACCAGCTGCAGTTTCTCGGTGTCTGTCACCCGTATATCTATGTTCTCTGCCTGTTGATGATGCCTATCACGCTGCCCCATAGCGCAGATATGCTGATTGGTGCGGCAGCAGGTGCTATCATGGATATATTCTGCAATTCCCTGGGCGTACATATGGCCAGTTGCATTCTGATTATGTTTATCAGACCCTATCTGATAGGTGCTATCGTAAGCGACAAGGACAGGCTGAACGAACAAATCAGTTTGCATGCCATCGGCATGGAAGCACTGGTGAAATATGTAGTTATCATGGTGCTTATTCATCATCTGACGATTTTCCTGTTGGCAGCCTGGAGTTGGCATCACATAGGCTTTGTGCTCTTGGAGACGCTGGTCAGCAGCACGGTAACAATTGCCATTATAATAGGTTATAACGCCCTGAAAAACAGATGATTAACGACCAATATTATAGACGTCGGTTTGTCATCAGCGGTATTGCCGTTGTGGTGGTACTGGTATATATTATCCGGTTGTTTTACCTGCAAGTGATCGACCAATCGACCAAGGATCAGGCAGACAACAACGCTCTCGTCAAACAAACTATCTATCCATCCCGCGGTTTGATCTACGACCGTAACGGAGAACTGCTGGTCTTCAACCAACCTATTTACGAGATCACAATGACCATGCGCGATATGGGTAAAGAGTGGGACACCACCGGTTTCTGCAAATGCCTGCAGATCAGCCGCGCCGAGTTTGACGAACGCATCGCAGAGATCAAAGACAGAAAGAAGAACCGTGGCTATTCCCGCTGGACGCCACAGGTATTCATGAGCCAGCTCAAGAAAGAAGATATCGCCACCCTTCAGGAAGCGCTTTTTCTATACCCGGGTATCCAGATACAGAAACGTACGCTCCGTGACTACACCTATAAAGCCGCAGCGCATGTGTTAGGGTCCGTAGGCGAAGTAAACCAGAATGATATTGACCGGGATCCGTATTACACCCGTGGCGACTATTCGGGCCGTGACGGTTTGGAGCGGACCTATGAACAACAGCTGCGCGGCGAGAAAGGCGTAGAGGTGCTGATGCGTGACTCACGCGGGCGTATGCAAGGCAGTTATCAAAACGGCGAACTGGATAAAACCGCCGTAGCCGGTACGGATTTATACACCACGCTGGATATACATCTGCAACTGCTGGCAGAAGAACTGCTGGCAGGAAAAATAGGAAGCGCCGTAGCTATAGAACCCAAAACAGGAGAGATATTAGCCCTCGTTTCCAATCCTTCCTGGAATCCCAAAGTGCTGGTGGGTAAAGAGCGGAGCAAGAACTACAACGCGCTGCTCAAAGACAAGACCAAACCACTGATGAACCGTGCCACACAGGCGATGTATCCTCCCGGTTCGACCTTCAAGACCATTCAGGCGCTGGTGTGTCTGGAAGAAGGCGGTATCACTCCTCAGACACTCTATCCCTGCTCCGGACCGAGCAGTTCTCCTATCAAATGCACCCACCATCACGGTTCGCCTGTCGCTTTGGACAAGGCGATAGAACAGAGTTGCAACCCCTATTTCTGGTGCGCGTTCCGCGATGTGCTACAGAAAGACGGCTACGGCAAGGACAACGAGGATTTCCGCCGGAGGTATGAGATATGGAGAAACGATGTCATGTCCTTCGGACTGGGTCAGAAATTCACGGACTCCGACATAAGCGAACAGTCCTCAGGCAGTATTCCGAGCACTAAATATTTTGACAGATGCTATGGCAAAACCGGATGGAAAGCCATTACTATCCGCTCTTTGAGTATCGGTCAGGGCGAGATATTGGTAACGCCGCTCCAACTGGCCAACCAGGCAGCGACAATAGCCAACGAGGGATATTACATCAGCCCGCACCTGAACAAAAACGATTCCATGCGGATTCATCGGCATGATCTGGCAATCCAAAAGAAACATTTTGAGACCGTGAAAGACGGCATGCATCGGGTGATGGTATATGGAACCGGCAGGCATCACGCCGTTGACAGCCTGCATATGGCCGGCAAAACCGGTACGGCACAAAACTCACACGGGCGCGACCATGCAATCTTCATTGGTTTTGCTCCCGTAGAGGACCCGAAGATAGCAGTGGCAGTCGTAGTAGAGAATGCCGGTTTCGGCGCAACATGGGCTGCCCCGATAGCCAGTATGATGATGGAACAGTATCTGACCGGGACCATGAAACGCAAAGATCTGAAACAACGAATAGCAGGAACCGTACTCAATGAGAGCGTCAAGAAATGGTAACATATTACAGCATGTCGATTGGGTGACCATCGGGCTCTTTCTGGCCCTCACGATCTTCGGCTGGCTAAATATCTATGGAGCCAGTTACACCTTTGACCAAACGAGTATCTTTGATTTCTCAAACCGCGCGGGAAAGCAGTTTATGTGGATCATCGGGTCAGTCGTCTTAGGCGGTATATTGCTGCTGATCGACTATAAGACCTACGATGTGCTGGCATATGTCGCCTACGGTGCGATGGTGTTACTGCTGCTGGCAACGCCCTTCCTGGCCCACGATATCAAAGGCTCGTTGTCATGGATTTCTCTTGGTCCCGTCAGTCTGCAACCGGCAGAATTCGCCAAGTGTATTGTTGCTTTGGCCGTAGCCAAATATATGGGACGATATGACTACAAAATACGAACTTGGCGCGATCTCATCGTACCTTTTGCACTCATCGGCGTACCGGCACTTATCATCATGGTACTGCAAAAAGAGACGGGATCAGCCCTTGTTTTTGCGGCATTCCTCCTCGTTTTCTACCGCCAGGGTATGAGTGGTTATGTATTATGGATAGGTGTAGCGGCCGTTGCGCTGTTTATCATCAGTATACGATGGGGAGGCTTGGCCCTGCCTTGGGGAACGGGCAGCGTAGGTATTCTGACCTGTATGCTGCTGCTGACTTCCATTGAGATCTATTTCATTTGCAAAGAACATAAGATGCGGTGGCAGCCTCTCATTCTTACAGGCAGCGTTATTGTGATATATGCGATATGTCTGCTGGTGAATATCTGGGTGAGCGTGCCGTTTGACTGGGTATCGATGGGTGTTGTGGTGGCTCTGGTGATATATAATATCTTTGTCAGCCTGTACTGGCGTAAATATATGCTACTGATAGTAGCAGCCTTCACCCTCTTCTGTATCGGATACACACATGCCTGCGATTTCGTTTTCCAGAAGGTTCTGCAACCCCATCAACGAATCCGTATCGAGGTGCTGCTGGGAATGAAAGAAGACCCCGCCGGAGCAGGATACAACGTCAACCAGGCGCGTATAGCCGTAGGATCAGGACGGTTCTTCGGAAAAGGATATCTGAACGGTACACAAACCAAACTGCAGTTTGTACCCGAGCAAGATACAGACTTCATCTTCTGTACCGTTGGCGAAGAATGGGGATTTGTAGGTTCTTTCGGCGTGCTGCTGGTATACTTGTTATTCATCCTGCGTCTGATAGAGATAGCAGAGAGGCAACGAAACGTGTCCACCCAGATATATGCATATGCAGTAGCCAGTATATTCCTCTTCCACCTGACAATCAATGTAGGTATGGTATTGGGATTGCTACCGGTTATCGGTATCCCGTTGCCGTTTTTCAGTTATGGCGGCAGTTCGCTATGGGGATTTACGCTGTTGCTATTTATCCTGCTGCGACTAGATGCTGCGCGTATGGAACAATTGAGATAGTATATGTTTGTTACCAACCCTATAGGAATCATCGGCGAAGCGGAAGCCGGCAAGATGCTGGAAGCAAAGGGATTTCATATTCTGGAGCGCAATTGGCGGATGGGGCACCTGGAGGTGGATCTGATTGCCGAGAACAGAAAAGAGATCGTTTTTGCCGAAGTGAAAGCACGTACTACCACCTACGGGGGGAAAATGCCGGAAGAGTATGTGGATGAGAACAAAAAACGCAGAATAACTGCCGCTGCCAACGCATACATCAAATATCATAAAATAGAGAAAACGCCGCGGTTCGATATTATCGGTTTAATCGTTCATCCGCAAAGCGGAGAAATCATGTATAGAGCTCATCTGGAGAATGCCTTTACGCCACGTGTCAAAACCATTCATGCCAATAGTTTCAGCGGGCTTTTAGGATGGCTTCACAGAGGACATACAATAGGAAGAAAGAAAAGATGAATAAAGAGTTTACATATGATGTGATTGTAGTGGGAGCAGGCCACGCCGGATGCGAAGCTGCCAGTGCTGCCGCCCGCATGGGCAGCAAGACTTTGCTCATCACGATGGACATGAATAAGATTGCACAGATGAGCTGCAATCCCGCCGTAGGAGGCATTGCCAAGGGTCAGATCGTGCGTGAGATTGACGCCCTCGGCGGACAGATGGGAATCGTCACCGACCGTAGTGCTATCCAGTTCCGGATGCTGAACCAGAGCAAAGGACCGGCCATGTGGAGCCCACGCAGTCAGAGCGACCGGAAACGGTTTATTGAAGAGTGGATCAAAGTGCTTTCTCATACAGACAATCTGTATTTATGGCAAGATATAGTGACATCTCTTATTATCAAAGATAATAAGGTTTGCGGTGTACGGACAATGCTGGGGATCGAGATGGAGGCACAAGCAGTAGTACTGACTAACGGCACTTTCCTGAACGGACTGATGCATTGCGGGAAAACGCAAGTCAAAGGCGGCAGAATCTCCGAACCCGCATCATACGGAATCACGGAGCAACTGGTTTCCTTGGGATTCAAAGCAGACAGGATGAAGACCGGAACGCCTGCCAGAATAGACGCCCGTTCCATCCGTTTTGATCAAATGATCCGGCAGGACGGTGACAATGACTGGCATCAATTCTCTTATCTCCGTGACGTGCACAGGGAGCTAAAGCAGATGCCTTGCTGGATTACGTACACCAACCCGAAGACACACGAAACGCTCCGGGCAGGACTGGCAGATTCTCCCCTTTTCAACGGACAAATCCAGAGTATAGGTCCGCGCTATTGCCCGAGTATAGAAACCAAAATTGTCACTTTCGCAGACAAAGAGGCGCACCAGCTATTCTTGGAGCCGGAAGGAGTGGACAGTAATGAATACTATGTGAACGGTTTCTCCAGCTCCCTGCCATGGCAGGTGCAGTTAGCCGGTTTGAAGACCATCAAAGGGCTGGAGGACGTAGTACTGTACCGTCCCGGTTATGCCATTGAATATGACTTCTTTGATCCCACTCAGTTGTACCACACTCTGGAAACCAAACAGATTAAAAATCTGTTTTTTGCCGGACAGATAAATGGTACCACCGGATACGAAGAGGCAGCCGGACAAGGGCTTGTGGCAGGTATGAATGCGCACCTCAATGTACACGGAGGCTCTCCGTTTACAATGAGCCGGGACGAAAGTTACATCGGAGTACTTATTGATGATCTGGTGAACAAAGGAGTGGACGAGCCGTACCGCATGTTCACTTCCAGAGCAGAATACCGCATCCTGCTTCGTCAGGACAATGCAGACGAGAGGCTGACCAAGCGGAGTTATGAAACAGGACTGGCTGACAGAAAACGATATGACCTACTGTGTAAAAAACAAGCAGCTTGTGCCGATTTCATCGCCTTTATGCAACAAACGAGCGTACATAAAGGTCAGATCGACGGATGGCTGGAGAGTATCGGCAGTAGTGCACTGCATGAAGGATGCAAGATTGCCGAACTCATCCTTCGTCCTCAAGTAAGCATCAAGGCTCTAGCAGAAGTAGTGCCCGAATTAAAAGCCAAGATAGACAATACTACCGATGAAGTCGTGGAAAGTTGCGAGATCCAGATCAAGTATGCCGGATATATCAAACGCGAGCAGACCGAAGCAGCGAAACTGCAACGACTGGACCAAATACGCATCCCCGATACGTTCAACTACAGCGAAGTGCAGAGTCTGAGCACAGAAGCTCGACAGAAACTAAGCCGGATCAAACCAAAATCCATTGGAGAGGCACAACGCATACCGGGCGTGAGCCCGAACGATATCAGTGTATTGCTGGTTTTAATGGGAAGATAAAGTATTTTAGTTTGCATAGCAAACTACTTTAATTGTTTCACGTGGAACACCGAAGAAATTTAAAATTATAATAAAGATAACATGACAGCAGAAGAAGTTAAACAAAGCATCCGCAACGTACCGGACTATCCCATCAAGGGCATTCAGTTCAAAGACATTACTACCGCCTTGGCAAAGCCGGCATGCCTAAAATGGATGAGAGACGAACTAGTGAAGAGATACAAGGATCTGGGTATAACGCAGGTCGTAGGTATCGAGTCTCGCGGGTTTATCATTGCACCGGCAGTAGCGATGGAAATCGGAGCAGGATTTGTACCTATCCGCAAACCGGGCAAACTGCCTGCAGAAACAATACAAGTCAGTTATACCAAAGAGTACGGAACGGACTCCATAGAGATGCATAAGGGAGCGTTGAACGAAAACGACATTGTTCTCGTTCATGACGACATACTGGCTACCGGAGGATCTCTTATGGCCGCTATCGAACTGGTTAAAAAAGCCGGTGTGAGAAAGATCTATGCCAACTGCCTGATAGAATTAGAAGGACTGAACGGCAGAAAGTACCTGGAAGACAAGGGAATAGATATTTACTGCCTCTTCGGTATTGAAGTAGATGAATAAAATAAGTATATTTGTTCAGAATTAGGTTTTTGAGTTCAGGGATAGTTTTTTTGAGTTCAAGGAATGGTAGTAAAGAATGACCATATAGCGCTGCTGTTAAAACGCATTCCGGAGAGTCCCGGTGTGTACCAATACTTTGACAAGGACGGGCAGATCATATATGTAGGTAAAGCCAAGAACCTGCACCGACGGGTGAACAGTTATTTCAACAAAGACCACCAATCATCCAAAACCCGCCAGTTAGTAGCTCACATAGCAGACATACGGTACGTAGTAGTAGATAACGAACAGGATGCATTCCTGCTGGAGAACAACCTCATCAAGCAATACCAGCCGCACTATAATATCTTGCTCAAGGACGGCAAATCCTATCCAAGTATCTGTATTACCAAGGAGGAGTATCCCCGTATCTTCAAGACACGGACAATAAACAAAAAAACAGGAGAGTACTACGGTCCCTATAGTTTTGGCAACACGGTAGATCTGGTATTGGAACTGATCCATAAGCTATACCCTATCCGCACTTGCAATATGCCGCTTTCATCCGAATCCATCGAGAAAAAGAAGGTACGGGTTTGCCTGAAATATCATCTGAAGAACTGCTGCGGTGTATGCGAGATGAAGCCGGGGAGTGAACACTACCAGGAATGGGTAGACCAGGCGCGCAAACTGATCAAAGGTGATGCTCACGAGATCGGGCGCCAACTGGAGGAAGAAATGTCGGTGAAATCATCCGAAATGAAATATGAAGAAGCGGCTGATATCAAACGAAAGATAGAACTGCTTGAGCAATTCAAGAGCAAAACTATTATCAGTAATGGTATCGCAAGAGATATAGATGTATTCGGTTTTGACGAACAAAACGACCGCGTATATATCTCTATGCTGCATGTACACAACGGTTCTATCGTCCAAGGACAGACAATCGAGTATCGCCGAAAAATGGAGGAAGAGAAGGAGGAACTGCTGGCGATGGGAATGATGGAGTTAAGGGAGCGGCTTGAGAGCAGTACCAAAGAAGTAATTGTTCCGTTCATTCCGGAGATTTTTGACGATACATTACATGTGCATATAGCCATAAGCGGGGAAAGGAAAAAGCTACTTGACCTGGCCATGCAGAACGTACGGCAGTACAAATTAGACCGGCTCAAGCAAGAGGACAAACTAAACCCGGAGCAGCGAGGTGTGCGGATTCTGACGGAGTTGCAGCAAATGATGGGACTACCTACTCTACCGCGATGGATAGACTGTTTTGACAACTCCAATATCCAAGGTACCAATGCCGTAGCAGGGTGTGTTGTCTACCGCATGGCAAAGCCCAGCAAGAGCGACTATAAGCGTTTTGAGATCAAGACAGTGGAAGGTGCAGACGACTACGCCTCCATGCGCGAAGTAGTAAGGAGGAGATACCAACACCTGATTGACGAAGGCGGCCAGATGCCGGATCTGATCATTGCTGACGGAGGGTTAGGTCAGATGCATGCTATCCGCGAAGCGGTGGAAGACCAGTTGGGGTTAAGCATTCCTATTGCGGGATTGAAGAAAAATGACAAACACAGGACTCAGACACTCTTATATGGTTTTCCTCCACAGGAGATCAGCATGCCTGTGACGAGCGAAGTGTTCCGGCTGCTGACGGCGATCCAGGATGAGGTACACCGGTTCGCCATCACCTACCATAAAAAGAAACGAAGTAAAGCGCAAATACACAGCCAACTCGATGATATTCAAGGAGTTGGCGAAGTAACGAAGCAAAAGATCCTGACTCATTTCGGTTCTGTGAAACGCGCTAGAACGGCAAAAGAAGAGGAATGGATTAATTTGCTCGGAAAACGCAGAGGATCAATGATTTATGCAGAAATTCAGTCCAAAATAAGCCTCTGAGAATTGAATGAAAATCATGAACATGAGAACTTATACGATTAAAAAAGACGAAAAAAAGGGTCTCTCGCTGTATGACGAACGCGGGGAAGAGACAAGTCCGTTGGAAATACTGAAGGCGACGGAGCCGCACCGGGTGTATGCGTTCGAAGGCCAGATGGGGGCAGGTAAGACAACTTTCATCAAATCGCTCTGTGAAGCAATGGGTACACCGGATGTCGTTAACTCCCCTACTTTCGCCATCGTCAATGTGTACGATGTGGAACAACCCTACAAAGGGGAGGTGTACCATTTCGACTGCTACCGGCTGAAGGACATCCGTGAAGCGATTGATTTCGGAGCGGAGGAGTATCTCTATTCCGGAAACTATTGTTTTATCGAGTGGCCGGATCTGATCGGTGCTTTGCTGCCCGAAGATACTGTGTATGTAAAGATCGTGCCACAGGAGAATGGAGACAGAGAGTTGAGAGTGGGCGCCCCACCCGACCTCCCCATAAAGGGGAGGAGATAAGAGGGTTAGTAAAAGACATTCAAACTATATTATAATGAAGAAAGTATTCATTGGAGTGCTTGCGGCATGTCTGTTGATGGCATGCACTCCCAAGCAGCAGAGCGAGGAACAAGCCATTCGCGAATTGTGTACCTACATGGTAGAGCAGTATCCGAACGCGACCTTGCAGGACGTGTATAAGACCTGCTTTCAAGACTTCTTTGGACCGGGGCATCTTGTGCCTGACACGGCGATGGCGCATCAATACCTATCGGCTGAGATAGCCGATTGTGCGGGACAAGACCTAAGCCGGATGCCGCCTTATGAACCTACCGGCTTCCGCCATCGTTTCGTGCGAGTTAACCTCTCGGAGGTATTGAATGGCAATATGAGCGAAGAAGAGTTGTTTGGAAAGTTCCTGAGCGCGGCAGCGCAAAATAATGCCTTCAGCGAAGATTGGTCCTCCGAGTGGCAACAAATAGAAACTATTGCTGTCTCCGTTTGCCCGGCATGGGCGGATTCGGCTCTCCAGGCGGAGTTACGCTTCGCCGCCCAGCAGAACTGCGCTGTACGTCAAAGCGAATCGTTCCGAAATACCTATAACCCGCACTATCGGCTCGTACCGAATATAAATACGTACCAATGAAAAAATTATTTGTTTTATGGGCACTGTTCCCCATGATGGTAGCAGCGTCAGAATGGACAGAGGGAGACACTCTGTGGGTCAATAATGAATGGAATACGACAGACCCGGCCGAAGCTTGTTTCTTCGGCGTCGTCAAGCGTGTGGACCAAGAAGCCAATACGGCTACCATCCATTATTTCTCCCGCGAGACCGGTCATTTGAAGTCTATCCAGCGCCGCGTGGCCGGCGGTCAAGGAGCAGGCTTGCAGAAAGGCAAGCAACTCTTTTTCTACGACGAAGGTCCGGTGGAACACATGGAGGTTTACACGCTCGTTCATGACGAACGCAAAGACACTATACGCAACCGTATCGCCTCTGAGAGCTATCTTTATCCGGACGGCAAGACCAAAGAGGAGGTGAACGTGACCTACCAGACGAGCAAGACGGGTATGGAGACCTTCTCATACACGCGCAAATGTTTTTATCCGTCAGGTAATATACAATATGAAGAATCCCTCGGCGAGAAAGAAACAGAGCCTTGTACCGTCTATTACAACGAGAAGGGCAAAAAGGTCAAACACCCCAAGCAGAAGTTCGAACTATTTATGCAGATGCCTTCGTTCCCGGGCGGTCAAGAAGCATTGTTTTATTTCCTGTCCCAAAACGTCAAATACCCGCCTATAGCACAAGAGAACGGCATTCAGGGACGTGTCATTGTGCAGTTTGTAGTGGCTAAAGACGGTAAGATCAGCGATGTGGTGGTAGTTCGTTCGGGTGGCGATCCTTCGCTGGACCGGGAGGCTATACGCGTAATCAAATCCATGCCCAGATGGGAACCGGGAAAGAGACGGGGGAAGCCCATCCGCGTCAAATACACGGTACCTGTTAACTTCCGCCTGATGTAAGCGGTTAAGGAAAGGAGAAAAATGATTGAAGTAAAGGATATATGGAAATCTTTCGGCACACTGGAAGTGCTGAAAGGGGTTAATTTGGAAGTCCGGAGAGGCGAGATCGTTGCCATCGTCGGCAAGTCCGGTGCAGGCAAGACCACCCTGCTCCAGATCATCGGAACGCTGGACAGACCGACCAGAGGCCGGGTACTGATCGAAGGAACGGATGTGTTCGCGATGAAAGACAAAGAGCTGGCGGCATTCCGAAACAGACATATCGGTTTTATCTTCCAGTTCCACCAGCTCCTGCCGGAGTTCACGGCGCTGGAGAACGTGTGCATCCCTGCCATGATCGCCCGTGAGAAAGAGACGGAATACAAGCCCCGTGCAGAGAAACTGCTGCGGGAGTTAGGTCTGTCGGACCGCATGGGACACAAGCCGAACGAACTCTCCGGAGGCGAGAAGCAGCGGGTAGCCGCAGCACGGGCGCTGATGATGAATCCGGATATCATTTTGGCAGACGAACCGACCGGAAGCCTGGACGAGAAGAACAAAAAGGAACTGAGCGATTTGCTGCTAAAGTTGCGGAAGGAATACGGCCAGACGATTCTGTTAGTGACGCATGACAAAGAGTTGGCAGCCATAGCAGACCGGGTGATTGAGATCAAAGACGGAGCGGTTAGATAGGGAGAAAGCGAAAAAGAGATATGAAAAGAAAGATATTTATTATTCATTATTCGTTAATCATTATTCTGGCACTGACGGCATGCCGGCACGGGCGGACGTATTTCCCGAAGGACATAGAGCCTCAACAGATTGATTTAGTGCGTTTTGACAATGCGCTAATGAACGTGCATGAAGCCACTATGGCGCAAGATGTCCGCGTGTTGTACGACGAGTATCCTGTTTTCATGCCGTTATGGGTGGAGGACATATTAGGTATTCCGAGTGCGGACACGGCATACCTGGCGCAGGCTTTACCGGCATTCCTGAACGACACCGTTTACGGATTCAAGGCCACCAATGCCCGCGAGCAGGAGTTATTTGCCGACGTAAGCGGTCTGGAAAAATCGCTTTCACTGGCTTTTTCCCGCGTGCTGTGGCTTTATCCCGAAACGGAAGTACCATCCTTCTATCTTTTTATTTCGGGCTTCCAGACGCCTGTTTATTTCGGGGAAGGAATCATAGGTATCGGAGCGGATATGTATCTGGGCAGCGATTACGAGTATTACAACCGCGTAGTGTATGACTACCAGAAACAGACCATGCGGAAAGAGTGCATTCCGGTGGATGTAGTGAGTGCTTTCTTATTCCGCACCCTACCCTACACCGGCACGAAAAGCAGGTTGCTGGACCAGATGATGTACCGCGGCAAGGTGATGTATCTTGTTTCGCAGATCTTTGACGACCTGCCGGGGTATGAAGTGATGGGCTGGAGCAAGGAACAATGGGAATGGTGCGTCAGGAACGAACGGGACATATGGCATCTGGTGATGGATAAGAGGGATTTGTTCAAGACGGAGAGCCTGGTGCTGACCGGCTATCTGAATGACGGTCCGTTCACCTCCGAGATCTCGCAGGATGCGCCGGGAAGACTCGGTATTTGGCTGGGATGGCGGATCGCGGAGAGTTATATGGAGCACAATGAAACCGTTACATTGCAGGAACTGATGGCGGAAGGGGATGCACAGAAGATCCTGGAGGAGAGCTATTACAAACCGTGAAAGGTGAAAGAAAGGTGAAAAGTGAAAGGATGAACGAGTTACCGAAGAATCCATATATGATGGTCTCTGCAGTGAACATGTTGCTGCGCGACGGAGAGTTTGAGTCGCTGGAAGAGCTGTGCGCTTCTTTCGACCGCGAACCGGAGGAGGTGAAGGCGTTTTTGCGGGAGAGCGGCTATGAGTATAACGCGGAACAAAAGCAATTCAGATGAAACGGATAGAAGTAGCGGCAGCGGTCATAGAGGACCCCGAAGGGCGTATCTTTGCCACGCAGAGGGGTTACGGCGAGTGGAAAGACTGGTGGGAGTTTCCGGGCGGCAAGATAGAAGCCGGTGAGACGCCGCAGCAGGCTTTACGCCGCGAGATACACGAAGAACTGGACGCTGAGATAGAGGTGGGCGAGTTGCTGCGGACGATCGAGTACGACTATCCGGCTTTCCATCTGACGATGCACTGTTTCCGTTGCCAAATAAAAGCACAAAGTACAAAGGGACAAGGTTACACCCTTCTGGAACACGAAGCGGCACGATGGCTTGCGCCGAAGGACCTGCAGACCGTCCGGTGGCTGCAGGCAGACGAAGAGATAATAAACGAACTGATGCGATGAACCATTACGAAATCATATCCGAGCGGCAGGAGAAAGTGCTGCGCTATCTGGAGGAACACCATATTCCTTTCACCACATACAACCATCCCGAGGGCAAGACCATCGAGGAGGCAAAACGGTGGTGGCACGATGACGGCTCTGTGCATTGCAAGAACATCTTCATGCGCAACCACAAAGGCGACCAGCACTACCTCATCTGTTTTCCGTGCGACGACGACCTCGCCATCCACGACATCGAGCACTGGCTGAAGGACATCCTTGTCTCGCAGGGCAAGAAAGCCCCCGGCAAACTGTCGTTCGCTTCGCCCGAACGGATGATGCGGTATTTGGGTCTGGAACCCGGCAGCGTGAGTCCTTTCGGGCTTATCAACGACACGGAGCACCATGTTATCCTGTTTTTGGACAGCCGTCTGAAGGATGCCGGGACACTCTCTTTTCACCCCAATGACTGCCGCGGAACAGTAGTCATCAGCCGGGAGGCTTTTCAGCAATACCTCGCCTCCGTAGGCAACACCGTAGAATATATCAATACCCAATCAAAGCAATGAACAGAACCGATTTTCCGATATTGAAAGAAACGGTACACGGACGACCGTTGGTGTACCTTGACAACGCCGCTACGAGCCAGAAGCCGCAGGCGGTGATAGACGCTATCGCTGAGGCTTATACCCATTGGAACAGCAATATCCACCGCGGCGTGCATCATCTGAGCCAGGTAGCGACGATGAAGCACGAAGAGGCACGACAAGCCGTGGCAGAGTTC